>Ga0163199_1000117_pt1 | contig 49214 bp, 55 predicted proteins | sample PL_2010_150m_FD_113537 | JGI IMG/M metagenome (GOLD analysis project Ga0163199, IMG submission 113537) | Freshwater microbial communities from Powell Lake, British Columbia, Canada to study Microbial Dark Matter (Phase II) - PL_2010_150m | ecosystem: Environmental > Aquatic > Freshwater > Lake ...
TCGCCGTGGCGATGTGTAATTGGTCGGGTGGCCGAGAGGCCAGGCAAGGGACTGCAAATCCCTCTACACGGGTTCAAATCCCGTCCCGACCTCCATTATTAGATAAGAAGATGTGGAAGGCTTCATCCCATGAACGATTCAACGCGACCGTGGGGACGTTATGAAATCCTGCAGGAAAGTGATTCACACAAAGTTAAATGTATCTGGGTTCTTCCAGGAAAGCGCTTGTCTTATCAACGTCACCAAAAACGTGCAGAGCATTGGTTTATCGTCGCAGGATCGGCACGTATAACAATTGATGGCCAGATTACTGAGTTAAACGCCGGCAACACTGCCGACATAGCAGTTGGCGTGCTTCATCGCATCGAAAATATCGGCAGCGATGACGTTGTATTTATTGAAGTCCAGACAGGAAGTTACTTTGGCGAAGATGATATTGAACGAATTGAGGATGATTTCGGGCGCTGATATTTATAAATATCGTGGGGTATGATTTCCCAACAGCAAGGATCGTTGGCTCAGCGGTAGAGCACCACATTGACATTGTGGGGGTCACTGGTTCGATCCCAGTACGGTCCACTTCTAAAATAGGCTTTTAAACTCCTGCGCACTCAATTCATAAACTTCTTCTGGACCATCGATGTCATCAATCTGTTGACCAACATGAATAAATCCGAATTTTTTTACTAAGGCGACTGACGCCGCATTATCTGCAGAGACTGTGTACCTGAGAGTTTTTACCTCGTGATGTGTGCAGGCCCAACTCCACATACCTTTTAGGGCCTCGAAACCGTACCCCTGGCTACGGAAATTTTTATGAATACCTAAACCAATTTCGAGCATTCCATCTTTATCGGGAGCGGCATGGAAACTGGTACTGCCAATTATCTGAGCACTCTCTTTCACAACAATCCACCTGACGAACCACCGATTAACTGAACTATCTTTCTTTACTTGTGGAACGCGCCAACTCAGAGGTCCCGAGGCATCCATCAACTCTCTATACGGATTTGTGTAGCTCTTATCGTTATAGATCCATGTATCTTCAGGGTTTTCAAAGAGTGAAATTAACTCATCAACTGCAATGTGATGAAGTTCTAACCGTGGTGTTGAGATAATCGGTTCGCGATTATTCAGGTGAATTTATTTCACCCGCGCAATCCGAGAATGCCCATAAATCGATTTCATCTAAATCCAAAATTCGGATTCCATGCACTTTCAATGTGTCGGAAATCTGCGCACGATGTTCAGTCGCATGATGAATCGACTGCGAAATAATCGTAGAACGCGACCGCTCAATATTTTTACCGTCACGTATATATGTGTTGATCTCATCAGATTTGTGCGATTCGATCCTTAAAATCTCATCGGCTTCCGCACAGTATTTCTGCAGATCTGGAAGTGGAATAACCATCTTTTGATCCAGGCCTGTCGAAACTGCTGTGCCGCTTATTCGATGGGCATATCCCCCAGCAGCGAGCACGATGTGATTGGCAAGTTCTTGAACGCTCCAATCTTCTTTGGTGAGTTGAAGTTTCCAATCCTCTTCAGTTAACTGTCCAAGCTTGTCCAAAACAAATTGATTTGCCCATGCCATGTGGAGCAGTAGTTTCTCTTGATTGAGCAATTAAAGCTCCTCTTGATCTAGTGGAGTCGGATTCTCATAGTTACCTAGTCGCCGACCTAACGTGCCATTGAGTCCGCCACTTGCTGTCTGCCCAAATCGCATTCGTCGAAAAGAATTATTCAGAGGATCCAGGCGAGGTTCGCGAGGTGAACGAAATAAACTCTTCCACCATCGATAAGGATTGATTTGCATATTCCTTATTACTTCGAAAGGCTCTGAATGAACGTAAGGGAGTTTTGAAATATTAGTTCTTGGTCATAATCCAGCGTTGCTACGTGATAAGAATTAACGAGTTCAATGCGTGATTTATTGGCTGAACCTAGGCCAGCCATGATGATCTCGGTATTAGAAACGGGCAACGTATGGTCTTCAACGCTATGAAAGAGCTGTACTGGGATTGTAACTTTTCTGAGATTCTGGCGCGTAATTTTCAACATGATCAAAAGCTGGTGAATCCCACGCGTTGGTAAGGCGTCATATCCATGTTCGGTAATGCCAGGACGTTTAATATCGTTACCAACAGATGTGCGTAGTTTTTGGAAACGCGATAAAAGATAGCCAACCGGTGCTGAAATAAAAGGTACGTGAATCATTGGGTTTACCAGAATGATTCCACTTAAACGCTCATTATTATTTTCAGCAATATACAAACTGGTGCCGCCGCCCATTGAGAGACCACAGATAAATACTTGATCACAGCTCTTAAATAACTCCTCTAATTCGCTTTGAACTTTAGCTGGCCATTCTTGCCATTTAACTTTATTGAGGTCTTCTGGTTTTGTTCCATGTCCGGGCAATAGTGGAATTCGTACTGTGTAGCCCTTAGCTAAAAAGAATTCTCCCCATGGCCGCATCGAAGGAGGCGCGCCGGTAAATCCATGGACTAATAAAATACCTATGTGCGCGTTTTTGCCACTGCCAGATGCAGACCAATCTTGCATCCATCCTGGGGGCGCTGTTTCTACTGCCATGGCGAAAGGTTACGACAAACTCTGCGAAAGTTCTGCCCATCGCGATAACAATTTAGTTGCTGCCCCAGAATCGATAGCTTTCACTGCTTTATCAATGCCACCGGCGATCCGATCATGTAAACCAAGTTCAAATCGACCTTCGTATGCAGCGATAGCAGCGGCCGCGTTCAATACAACCGCATCTCGTGGTGCGCCAGATTCACCGGCAAAAATCGCTCTCGTGATTCGTGCATTTTCGCTTGCATCTCCCCCTGCTAAAGCCGAAATAGGCGCACGCGCAATCGAGAAATCTAAGGGATCTAGGAGATCACTTCTGATCTCTCCTTGACCAATCGTTAGAACCGACGTTGTCGTCGCTAACGTGATTTCATCAAGTCCATCATCACCACGGAAAACAAAGCCATCAACGCCTCGATCTCCTAAAACTTGCGCCATCACTAAATGCATTTGCTCGTTTGCAACACCAATTGCAGCAGCTTGCGGCTTGGCTGGATTAGCAAGTGGTCCCAAGATATTAAAGACAGTTGGTACGCCGAGCTCTTTGCGTGCCGGCCCAGCAAAGCGCATTGCGGGATGGAAAACTGGTGCAAAACAAAAACCAATACCCAGCTCGTTAAAACTCTTTTCCACGCCTTTGCCATCAAGCGTTATGCATATGCCTAACGCCTCAAGTAAGTCTGCAGCTCCAGATTTGGAGGAGGCAGCGCGGTTACCGTGTTTAATTACTTTTGCGCCAGCTGCCGCAGCGATAATTGCTGAGGTAGTAGAGATATTAATTGTGTGTGCGCCATCGCCACCCGTGCCTACAGTATCCACGGATCGTTCGTTGATGGTTATGGGTGCACAGTGTTCATACATCTGGGCAATGAGCGCACCGACTTCTTCTGCGGTTTCACCTTTGGTTTTAAGTGCTAAAAGAAACTCTTTGATTCGCTCGTTCTCGGCACGTCCTTCAAGAATTTCACGCATGCACCACTGAACGTTAATCGGCAGAAGGTCTAACCCACTATCTAATGTTGATAAGTGGAGCTTCCACAACTGGTCTGACATACAGACAGGTTAAGCAGTTGCCAGATGCGACCCACGCAGCAGTTGCGCAGCACTGTTAGCCAAAGTGAATGGATCAATTGGGTGAACAACTGATGCCTCCGCCAACGACCACGCTGCTAACCATGTATCTTGAACTCGGCCGGTGATCAAAAGTACTGGAGGACAGTTGAAAACTTCATCCTTTAACTGCCGAGCTATTCCCATTCCACCCTCAGGGTTCGCTTCGCCATCTAAAATAAATAAATCAATATTCTTGTGTGAATCTACATATGAACGTAAAGCTGGGCCAGTAGCAAATTCATGGATCACGTGCTCTGCAATATCAGATGCGACTTTGCGACCTAGAGCTGCAACGATAACCGCCCTAATCGAGGAGTCATGGGAGTAGACCAGGATCTGCTTTTTAACATGTGATGCACTCATAAACGCAATTCTAAAGCGTTACTGGGCAAACCCCCAACCCGATTAGTAGGTGTTTTTAGAGTGACGTGTCTCATGCCAATTTTCGCTCATGTCCCACTCGAGACGCAGGTTGCTGCAGGACAGCGAGCCGGTTTTAGGGAATAATCACGCCTATGTCCAGCACATCCGTATCGGCCCACCATAAAATCACACGCCCCAACGCCGTAGCCGTGGGAACAATTGTCTGGCTCTCCAGTGAGCTCATGTTCTTTGCCGCCTTATTTGCTATCTACTTCACCACACGAGGCGTGCAGGGTCCGAAAATTTGGTTGGAATCAAATCATCTTTTGAATATCCCTTTTGCCGCATTAAATACAACTGTCTTAGTGCTCTCCTCAGTTACTTGTCAGTTTGGCGTTTTTGCCGCTGAACGCTTTCAAAGCCGTAAATCCGGCAAGATGTACCAAATAAATAAATGGGGAATGCGCGAATGGTTTTCACTTACTTTTCTGATGGGTGCATTCTTCGTTGGAGGACAGATTTACGAATACGCATCACTTGTACATGAAGGCCTAACGCTCTCATCGACTGCATTTGGTTCGGTCTTTTATATTGCAACAGGATTTCACGGGCTTCACGTGACCGGCGGCCTGATTGCATTCCTGATCGTAATTGTCCGAGTAGCTAAAGCACGTCGCTTCACACACGGGCAAGCAACTACAGCAATAGTCGTTTCGTATTACTGGCACTTCGTTGATGTTGTGTGGATCGCGCTCTTCTCGGCGATCTACCTAATTAAGTAAAGGGGCAATCCACACTATGAAGCGTCTTTCTCGCTACCGCAGGCATAGAGCTGCAGCTCCATTTCTTCTTGTTGTAGCGCTCTTGGCTATCGGGACTACCTTCAATGTTGCTAGCGCCACCGTTAAACAATCTCCAAGTAGTTATGCGCGAACCGCAGCGATCGATGAAGGTAAGCAGATTTTCCTTAAAGGCTGTTCTTCGTGCCACGGATTAAATTCTGAAGGTGGTGCAATTGCGCCGTCTCTTATCGGTGTTGGCGCGGCTTCGGTGGACTTCCAGGTTGGCACAGGACGCATGCCAATGGCCGATATGAGTACGCAAGCCATGCGCAAACCACCAGTTTATAACGCAGAACAAACAGCGGCTCTAGCAGCCTATGTAGCGTCCCTTGCACCTGGACCTGCAATTCCAACCGATTCCGTTCTTAATTATGAACGCGATGGTAATACTGCAGAGGGTGGAGAGTTATTTAGAAATAACTGCGCAATGTGTCATAACTTTGCCGGACAAGGTGGGGCTTTAACTCAGGGAAAATACGCACCAACACTTATGGGTGTGGAGCCTAAATATATCTATGAAGCTTTAATTACCGGCCCTCAATCAATGCCAGTATTTAGTGATAAAACAGTTACTCCAGCTGAAAAACTTTCTCTAATCAAGTGGATTAAAGCTGCAGAGAATGAACCCAACTTGGGTGGAGCCACCATGGGTCGCATTGGGCCAGTTACTGAAGGCCTCTTAGCCTGGGTGCTTGGTCTTGGTGTGCTCATTGGTATAGCTGTATGGTTAACAACGAAAGCGAGATGAGTGACGTGTCTAAGGAAATCGAGCAACTACAAGATCCTGGAGCAGCTCCACACGTATTGCGCCACGCAGACACCGATCCAAAAGCTGAAAAACGTGCAGAGCGACAAGTTGCAATTCTCTTTACTCTCTCTGGCCTTTCATCACTACTGCTGATTTACTCCTATGTTTTTGTGGCAACTGATGTATTTATTTTTATTCCTGTCATGGGAGACCAAAACGCACACCAGCTGGGACTTGGCCTTGGCATGGCATTCTCGCTTTTATTTCTTGGCATGGGCGCCATTCACTGGGCTAAAACTCTTATGCCTGAAACCGAAGTTGTTAACTATCGCCATGAGTTTCGATCCTCGGATGAGGACCGTGATGAGTTGGTAAAAACAGTTAAGCATGCTGCCGCCGAAGTTAAACTTGGTCGCAGAAGTTTAATCAAGCGCTCCCTTGGATTCTCACTTGGTCTATTTGCACTTCCGCCTGTTCTTCTATTGCGCGACTTGGGTCCGCTACCAAAGAAGCTTCTAGAGTCAACTAGTTGGAAGGCTGGGACTCGCTTAGTGACCGATCCAGGTAACCGACCAATTTTGGCCTCTGACCTTGAAGTAGGTGCAGTTGTTCAAACTCTGCCAGCTCTCGCTGAAGGCACTGAACGCCTGCTCAGCGATGTTGCAAAGGACCCTGTACTACTTATTCGCCTGCGCCCAGAGGATTTTCAATTAACCCCTGAAAAATTGGCGATGACTCATGATGGAATAATCGCATTTTCAAAGATTTGCTCACACATGGGCTGTGCAGTGGCGCTCTATGAACAACAGACCAAACACCTTCTGTGCCCATGCCATCAATCAACATTCGATGTGACACGGGGAGCAAAAGTAATTTTTGGACCCGCGGCCCGACCATTGCCGCAGTTAGACATCACCGTTGATGATCAAGGCTATTTAATCGCTCGTGCACCATTTAGTGAACCTGTTGGACCTAGCTTCTGGGAGCGTAACTCACAATGACAACTGCCGAACAAAGACTTGGAAATGCCGCCAACTTCGTCGATGAGCGCATCGGCGCTGCTGGGTGGGTCAAAAAATCACTCAATAAGGTCTTCCCCGACCACTGGTCATTCATGCTCGGTGAAGTGTGCATGTACTCCTTCGTAATCTTGCTGCTCTCTGGAACCTTTTTAGCTTTGTGGTTTGATCCTTCACAGCGTGATGTGATTTACGATGGTGTCTATGAGCCATTGAAGGGTATAAAAATGTCGGCGGCATATGCCTCCACACTAGATATCTCTTTTGAAATTCGCGGTGGATTGTTGATGCGTCAAATCCACCACTGGGCCGCTAATATTTTCATGGCAGCAATTGTTGCCCACCTTTTGCGTGTCTTTTTTACTGGTGCTTTTAGAAAGCCACGAGAATTTAACTGGATTCTTGGAATCCTTTTGCTCACTTTGGGATTCGTCGAAGGTCTATTTGGATACTCGCTCCCCGATGACCTTCTTTCGGGAACTGGCTTGCGAATTACTTCAGCGATTATTCAAGCTATTCCATTAGTTGGAACCTACGTCTCCTTCTTCCTATTTGGCGGAGAGTTCCCAGGGGTTGGTTTCTTGCCGAGAATTTTTACTCTCCATATCTTGTTGATTCCTGGGGCATTTTTAGCGGTAATTACAATTCACGTCATGTTGGTCTGGTACCAAAAGCACACTCAATTTCCGGGCCCTGGTCGGACTGAGAAAAATGTTGTTGGGCATCCAATTCTCCCCGTCTACATGGCTAAAGCCGGTGGCTTCTTCTTCATAGTCTTTGGAATCATCGCGTTTTTATCGGCCGTTGCATCGATCAACCCAATCTGGCTCTATGGTCCCTATACACCTGGTCAAATTTCTGCTGGCTCGCAGCCAGATTGGTATATGGGTTGGCTCGATGGTTTAGTTCGTATGTCTCCGCCATTAGAGACCCACGCTTTTGGTCACACAATTTCTTGGAACATTATGATTCCGGCGCTTATCGTTCCTGGAATCGTCTTTACCGGAATGGCCTTCTATCCATTTATTGAGAGTTGGATTACGGGTGATAAGCGTGAGCATCACTTGCTAGATCGTCCACGCAACGTGCCCAATCGAACCGCCCTTGGCGTCATGTCAATAACCTTTGTGATGGTTGCCTTAATCAATGGTGGTAATGATATTTTCGCGACTAATTTTCACTTATCTATCAATGAGATTATGTGGTTCTCGCGTATTAGCATCTTCGTTTTACCACCACTCGCATTCGTCATTACCAAGCGCCTTTGTCTATCACTTCAACGCGCTGATCGGGATTTAGTATTACATGGACTAGAAACTGGCCGCCTTGTTCGTATGCCAAGTGGTGAATTTGTTGAAGTTCATGCGCCAATTAGCGATCAAAAGCGCTTCATTCTTACCTCGCACGAGCAAGCACCTGCGCTCGAATTTAGTGCAACCGATGCACGTGGTGTAAAGCGCCCTGGTGCAATTAAGAACAAGGTGCGTTCTCGCTTAAGTAAAGCTCACGCAGTGGGACTTCCAAAGGTAAGTGCTGAAGATCTAAAAGAGATTGAGCATCACTAGTTCGTAGCGCGCATTACGAGCCAAACACCTAGGGCGCATATTCCTATTCCAAGGAAGCCCTGGGTGTTTACTCTTTCACCAAAAAGCAGATAAGCCTCAAAAGCTGTGGCGGGAGGCACTAAGTACATCAAGGAAGATACCGAGGCTGCACTTGCGGTATTGAGTAGCCACAGAAGCAAGAGGATCGCACCAAATGAGAGCCCAAAAAGTAGCCAAAGAAAGGCCACAGTGAACTGGAGTGTCCACTGAATGCGCACACCACCGGTTATGAGCGCTAATGCAGCAAGTACTGCCCCGCTGGCCAAGTATTGATAGGCAGTGCCAGTCAATAATGGAATACCTGCGCCAAATTTTTTCTGTAGAAGCGTTGCTATGGTGCTACCACCTAGTGCAAGAAAAACTGAACAGATACCAATAAAGGGAAGTTTGTTATTTAGGCTGGGTCCTATCACTAAAACAACTCCGATGAGACCTAAAAATAGTCCGAAGAGTTGCACCCTTCGCAGTTTTTCTCCCAAGAACTTAACTGCCAAAACTGAGACTAGAACTGGTTGGAGGCTAGTAATCACTGCCGCTACCCCTGCGGGAAGGCCTCGTGAAATAGCGAAAAATACTCCCCCCAGATATGCCGCGTGCAAAAAGATTCCAATGACTGCCGACTTCTTTATCGCATCTACACCTATTGATATGGGAGATTTCACAACCGCTGCAACGGTAAATAGAAGCAGTGAAGCTATTAGAACTCGAGCTGCAAGAAGAACAAATGGATCAGCGTATGGCAAAGCATATTTAGCTCCAACAAAACCCGTACTCCATAGAAGTACAAAAACTACGGGTGCAAATCGAGATGGTTTCAAAAAGATTTACTTAGTGCGAAGCAGAGGTGAGTGGCTTCTCATATTCAGTAACCATTCCAATAACACTGATGATCAATGAGCCTAGCCCAATCAATGTTAGCCACCAACCAATAGCTAAACCCAACCCCATGGCACAGGCACTCAACGCAACCGGAAGGGGCCACCATGAATGCGGGCTATAAAAACCGAGTTCTCCAGCCCCATCTTCGATCAAAGCTGTCAGGCTATCTTCAGGAAGTACAACACCAATGCGCTTTTGGGTAAACCACAAATAGAAACCGACCATGCCTGCAAGACATGCAGCCAACAACATTCCACCAACGCCTACGGGTTCGCCACCGACCTGCCAATAAATCACGGTCATCAATACATAAAAAACTGATAGTCCCCCGAAAAGCTGCCAGTTGACCTTCATATTAGTGCCCCTCTGTCTTAATGTGAGGATGGTGTAAATCAAAGGCCGGACGCTCACTAGAAATTCGCGGCATCGTTAAGAAGTTGTGGCGCGGTGGTGGGCACGATGTAGCCCACTCCAAAGAAGAACCGTAACCCCAGGGATCATCGACGCCAACAAGTGGGGCTTTTCGGGTGATCCAGACGTTTATTGCGAATGGAATCATTGAGAAAGCTAACAGGAATGAACCGATGGTAGAAATGGTATTCATAAATGTGAAGCCATCAGTTGCTAGGTAATCGGCGTAGCGGCGTGGGAAGCCCTTAATACCTAACCAGTGCTGGATAAGGAAGGTTAAATGGAAACCGAAGAATGTTGTCCAAAAGTGGATTTTACCCAAACGCTCATTGAGCATCTTGCCAGTCATCTTTGGCCACCAAAAATAGAAGCCACCGAACATAGCAAATACAACCGTGCCAAATAAAACATAATGGAAATGAGCTACTACGAAGTAGCTAGCAGAAACGGCGAAGTCCAAAGGAGGTGAAGCAAGAATGATGCCGGTAAGTCCGCCAAATAGAAATGTAACGAGGAATCCCATTACCCACAACATAGGCGTTTCGAAAGTCACATGACCACGCCACATTGTTCCAATCCAGTTGAAGAATTTAACACCTGTTGGTACGCCGATGAGGAAGGTCATAAATGAGAAGAAGGGCAATAACACCTGACCGGTTGCAAACATATGGTGAGCCCACACCGAAACCGATAGCGCAGAGATAGCAATCGTTGCCGCGATTAAACCTTTATAGCCAAAGATAGGCTTGCGACTGAAGACGGGCAAAATCTCTGTAGCGATTCCAAAGAAAGGAAGCGCCAAAATATAAACCTCAGGGTGGCCAAAGAACCAGAAGAGATGCTGAAAGAGCATCGCTCCACCGTTAGCTGGATCAAATAAATGTGTTCCATATATTCGATCTGATTCAAGGCCCAACAATGCGGCTGCAAGCGGTGGGAAGGCTAATAAAACAAGAATCGATGTGAGCAAGACATTCCAAGAAAAGATTGACATGCGAAACATTGTCATACCTGGTGCGCGCATCGTGAAAATAGTTGTAATGAAGTTAACGCCACCCAAAATAGTTCCAACACCGCTCAGCGCTAGACCGATTAACCATAAATCAGCGCCAATGCCAGGGGAATATGTTGCATTTGAGAGTGGTACATATACCGTCCAACCAAATGAGGCTGCGCCTCCGGGACTTAAGAAGCCCGCAAATGCCATGCTTCCACCAAACAAGTACAGCCAATAAGAAAGCATGTTAAGTCTTGGGAAAGCTACGTCAGCTGCTCCGATCTGCAGTGGCATAACAACATTTGCAAAACCCACAAAAAGCGGAGTTGCAAACATCAAGAGCATGATCGTTCCATGCATTGTGAAAATCTGGTTGTACTGCTCGTAACTCAAGAACTGCATTCCAGGACGCGCCAACTCACTTCGAAGAGCCAAGGCCAAAACGCCACCGATCAAGAACCAAGCAAATGAGGTCATCAGGTAGAGATAGCCGATTGTCTTGTGATCTGTTGAGGTTATCCATTTAACAAAGTTCTTACCTTTATTAGCAGGTAGCGGAGCTAGTGCCGATGTGGTTGGTCTTTGTGCATAGGTGGTCATACTGTGCTCCCCTTTAGAGTTTCAAGATAAGCCCGGTACGCGGCTGGCGTAACCACTTTTACTGTGAAGATCATCTGCGAGTGAGCACGACCGCATAACATATTGCAGCGACCGGGGAACTCACCTAACTTGTTTGCAGTAAATTCAAGATGGTTGGTTACTCCTGGCAAGTTCTGCATTTGAATCATGAACGCTGGAACCCAGAAACCGTGAATTACATCGTTTGCCGTCAGTGTGTAGCGAACGCGCTCTCCAAGTGGAACAACCAAAGTCGGGGGCTTAGCTGGAGTGCCAGTCACTAGAGCTTTAGGGCCGGCTTCGGGATACCCAAACTGCCACGACCATTGAATGCCTACAACAGAAATCTGGTGCATGACATTCATATTTTTTGCAGTAATTGCGCTCTCTTTCTTAGCAGTATAAAAGAACATAACGGCCACGATGATGAAGGGAATAACCGTGTAAACAATTTCAATAGGAATGTTGTACTGCGATTGCTTAGGAAACTCAGGACCGTCTTTTTTTAAGCGGTGAAAAAAAGCAGGCCACATAATGAGAATGAAGGTAAAGACACCGACGACTCCGGCAGCAATCCATGCGCCTTGCCATAGTGTTAGCGACTCATCGTTGACGCTAGTAACGCCTTCCTCAAAGCCAAGACCAGAAACCTTTGAACAGCCAGATAGCAAAAGCGTGGGGATAATGAGGGCGAGGGCACGTAGGCCTAGTATTTTCTGTCGCGACATGGGGTTAAGGATATAGGGCAATCGCGCCATAGTTGGTATCAGATAAGACTGCGCGAAGTGGTACAGCGCACAAATTTAGCGAAGGTGAACTGTGATTTCTTCAGCAGCTTCATGGCCATAGGCCTCGGCAAATCGCGCAACAAACTGCGCAGATGTAAATCGATACTCCTGGGTGCCCTTTGTTTCGATTACATATGTAGCGATCAATGCGCCCAACTGTGCACACCGTTCATGGTTGAGGCCCCATGCAAGTCCGGCGATAAAGCCAGACCTAAATGAATCACCCACGCCAGTCGGATCGGTCTTAGAGAGCTCTTTGGGAACGTTGACTTGAACGAAATCCCCTGAAGAGGTCTCGACCTTGGCACCTTGTGAGCCAAGTGTGATGACACGAACTGCAACTCTCTTCAAAATCTCGGCATCACTCCAGCCGGTTTTTTGCATAGCCAGGGCTAATTCATACTCATTCATAAATAGATAAGCGGCGCCATCGATCAACAGTTTGATTTCTTCCCCGGTCATTCTGGCCATTTGCTGAGAGGGGTCAGCGGCAAATGCAATACCCTGCTGGCGGCAAGTCTCTGAGTGACGCAGCATCGCTTCTGGATCATCCGGTGAAATAACCAGCAGATCTAACCGTCCAGTTTTTTCCATGATGGGACCAAGTTCTATATTTCTAGCCTCACTCATCGCTCCCGGGAAAAATGAGGCGATTTGATTGAGGTCGTCATCGGTAGTGACCATGAAGTGAGCTGTATAAAGAGTCTCTGAGACTAAGGCATGGGACGTATCTACTCCATGACGAGAGAGCCAGGCTTCATAATCTGGCCAATCTTTTCCAACAGCTGCAATTAAAATTGGATTTAAACCTAAGACCCCCATTCCATAAGCAATGTTGGCTGCACATCCGCCGCGGCGAACATCGAGACTGTCAACTAAAAATGACAGAGAGATTTTTTCTAGGGAGCCAGCAACCAGTGAATCGGTGAACTTGCCAGAAAAGCTCATCAAGTGATCTAAGCCAACCGAACCAGCTACACCTATTTTCATGTAGCGATCTTAAAGTGAAAGAAGTTCAAAATTAGTTGAATGAATCGCCGCACGCGCATGAGCCGCCAGCGTTTGGATTATCAATTGTGAAGCCCTGCTTCTCAATTGTGTCAACAAAATCAATTGATGCACCCATTAAGTATGGATCACTCATCTTGTCGATAATTACCTTGACGGTTCCAAACTCGTGAATCACATCGCCGTCTTGGTTACGATCATCAAAGTAGAGCTGATAACGAAGTCCCGAACATCCACCAGGCTGAACTGCAACACGCAGCATTAAATCGTCGCGACCTTCTTGGGCCAAAAGCGCAGCTACCTTTGTTGCAGCGACATCGGTTAAGCGAATCGAGGTGGTAAGTGAATCTGTAGGTGTTTCAGTTGTCATCAGAGCTCTCCTTGGAATCGATGGGTTAAGCCTACCTGCTCTCCCACCCAGTCTGCGACCGCAACAAGCAGCGAAAAACTAATATAATGCGCACTATGACATCAGCTACTTCAGGCAAGGGCCGACCCACTCCAAAACGTAAGGACTCTGAGTCCAAACGCATAGTCTCTTCACTTTCCCCAGTTGTGACCAAGGATCAAAAGCGTGCCGCTAAGTTGGCTGCACGTGCCGATCGAACCGCATCCCGCACCGCTTACCTACGGGGAGATGAGAATGCCCTTCCTGCCAGAGATCGCGGAGCTGAGCGTCGTTTTGCGCGTGACTTTGTAGATTCTCGCCGATCTGTTGGCGAGTATTTTTTGCCCATAATCTTCATCGTCTTAGTTCTTACATTGATTCCTGTTGCAGCAGTGCAGTTCTCAGCTATAGCAATTATGTATCTAGTCTTACTCATTGCAGTTATCGATGGTGTTTTTCTTAGTCGCAAAATTCGAGCGCGTGTCAGTGAGAAGTTTCCTAACTCAGCTACAAAAGGCCTAGGAATGTATGCCTGGTTGCGTTCTACCCAGATGCGTCGTTTACGTGCACCTAAGCCTCAAGCCAAAGTGGGCGATAACGTACATTAAGCCCGAGGATTTGGACTTATATTCTTAGCTGGATCTTTTTCTGGCAACATTCCAAGGGCGGTGTCTATCGCACGCATCGTTGATGCATCCAACTTAACCCCTGCGGCCTTTACATTCTCTCTTACCTGGGAAGGTTTTGTTGCCCCCATAATTGCAGCTGAGACATTTGGATTTTGTAGTACCCAGGCGATAGATAGCTGAGACATTGTCAACCCTGCCTCATCAGCAATGGGCTTGAGTTTTTGGACCGCAGTTAAAACATTGTCGGCCAACCACTTAGAAATCATTCCAGCGCCACTTTTTTTATCAGTTGCGCGTGAACCCGCCGGAAGCTTTTTACCGGGTAGATACTTTCCAGTTAAAACACCTTGCGCTAAAGGCGACCAAACAATTTGGCCGATCCCCTCTTTAACGGAGAGCGGAACAACCTCTGCTTCTATGACACGCCACAGTGCTGAGTACTGAGGCTGGCTAGAGACAAACCGGTTGTATCCCCGTGCATCTTGAATCGCAAGGGCTGCAGAAATCTGTGCTGCAGTCCACTCGGAAAATCCAACATAATGCACTTTTCCCGCACGTACTAAATCATCAATTGCGCTGAGTGTTTCTTCCAGTGGAGTTTCATAATCAAATCGATGCATCTGGTAAAGATCGATATGGTCGGTTTGCAGACGCTTGAGCGATGCGTTACAGGACTCGATGATGTGCTTTCGCGAAAGTCCGCGATCATTTTTTCCTGGACCTGTAGGCCAATAGACCTTAGTAAAAAGCTCATACGATTCCCGGCGCACACCTTTAAGGGCCTTACCAAGAACTACCTCGGCTCTCGTTCCTGCATAAACATCGGCGGTATCAAATGTAGTGATTCCCTCATTGAGCGCAGCTTTCACACACTTCATCGCCGCTTCAGCTTCTACTTGAGAACCATGTGTTATCCAATTTCCATAAGCGATTTCAGATACATACATTCCTGTACTGCCAAGGCGTCTATATTCCATGGCTAAACCCTAAGTCTTAGCGCGTCTAGTTGCCAACTGGAGGCAGGTGTGGTTTGGTTCGTTCACAACTTCATAGGTTTCTCATTAGGGGAAGTTCGGTGCAAATCCGACGCTGACCCGCAACCGTAAAGCCCACATCAGTTGGCTAAGTCGGATTACCTAATGTGCAAATCAGTATAGACAGACACCCGCCGAGGTTTGCGGGGTGTGGTCCTAGTTATAAGTGCGATTTCGGCACTTTTATCCAGTGCTACCCCTGTGAGACTCTTTTTATTCGAGAGGCTTCACAATAATGAGATACAAATCTTTACTTATTGCTTTAACAATTCTTCTCGCATCAACTTTAGTTGTGCCGCCAGCAACTGCAGCTACTAAAGGCTGGCGTTATTGGGGCTACTTTCAAGCAGCTCCTGGAAAGGCAGCGTGGACTGCAGCTATGACTGGCCCCACGGTAGATGTTGCCGACGGTTCAGTGCAAGGTTGGTCATTCGTATTCAGCAGTGATGACGTTCCTTCTAAATCCCCTTTGATAAAGCCAAGTTTCAAAACACTGTGTGCTGGAACAAAGGCAGATAATGACACAAAGAGAGTTGGCCTTGTTATCGAATTTGGATCAGCCCTTTACGCGCCAAAAGGTGAGAAGATTCAAAAGACGATTACAACGTGCGTTCGAGTCGCAAAAGAATCTCTTGGTATAGATGTGTTAGGACAAGTGGTCAAGATACGAGCTGCGTCATCTGGACTGATTTGCGGAATAAATGGCTTCCCCGCTAAAGAATGTGGTGTTGAAATTAATACCCCCGTTGCAATAAAGGCAAAAAAGTAGCTTCTCAATGAAGAAATTCTCGCTACACCCACTGACGTGGTGGATTTGGTCTTTGGCGATTGCAATCTCGGTTGCACGCGTTAATTCACCAATCTTTGCTATCGCGGCAGTGGGTGTAATGGGAATAATTATTATTACCCAGCGAGAAGATGCACCATGGGGGAAGAGTTTCACCTGGACGCTAAAAGTTGCTGCATGGATACTTTTTTTCCGCAGTGCTATCGGAGTTCTCATTGGAGTTCCAATTCCTGGAACAACTATTTTTTCGCTACCGATCATGCCACTTCCCCACTGGATGCCAGGAATCCGCATTGGAGGTGCCGTGACACTTGAGCGGCTCTCCTCTGCACTCTCAGAAGGTGTAATCATCTGTGCGATCATCGTGGTATTTGGTGCAGCTGCATCACTGACAAGTCCGCATCGATTGCTTCGGGTCTTGCCAATCTATATATATGAGTTTGGCGTAGCTGTAGTTATTGCTACATCGGTCTTACCTCAACTAGTCACCAGTGTTGGGCGCATACGTCAAGCACAGCGATTGCGCGGACAAAAAGCGAAAGGTTTTTCTTCCTACAAACGAGTTGCGATTCCATTGCTTGAAGAATCACTAGCAAGGTCCTTAGAACTAGCTGCTGCAATGGATTCACGAGGGTACGCATTTAGTCGCAAGCGCAGTAGATATCGGCCCATTCTTTGGACTTCCAGAGATACCGCCATAGTGCTTAGCGGCGTATTGGTTATAGCACTCACATGATTAAGTTTTCTAACGTATCCCTCGTCTATCCCAATTCAACAACTACTGTTTTGGAAAATCTCAATCTGGAGATTACAGAAGGTGAATTAGTTTTGGTGATAGGACCAACTGGTTCGGGTAAATCTTCGCTCCTGCGTTTAATTAATGGTCTAGTCCCCCACCACACAGGAGGCATCCTGGCCGGTGATGTAAGCGTTAATGGTCTATCTACTCGTGAAGTGAAGCCAGGAGGTTTGGCACACCTGATTGGAATCGTGGGTCAAAATCCAATGAATGGCTTTGTCGCAGATATCGTTGAAGAAGAGCTGGCCTTTGCGATGGAGGCGTTGAATCTGCCCAATGAAACTATGCGAAAGCGTATTGAAGAGGCTTTAGATTTTATGTCACTGACCACGTTGCGAACGCGTGCAATTGCGACGTTAAGCGGCGGTGAACAACAGCGTGTGGCGATCGCCAGCGCACTTGTCATGCATCCAAAAGTTCTAGTTTTAGATGAACCAACGAGTGCGTTAGATCCAATTGCCGCCGAAGAAGTTCTTTCAATCTTGCAACGGTTAGTTCATGACTTGAGCATTACAGTCGTTATTGCCGAACATAAGTTAGAGCGAGTAATTGGCTTTGCTGATCGAATCGTCTATATCAATGGCGATGGTAGGACTGAGGTTGGCACGGCCGCCGAGATCATGAAAACCTCCCCTATCGCGCCCCCTATCGTGCACTTAGCACGAGTATTGGCTTTAGATAATGCTGGCTTATCAGTTCGTGACATGCGACGGAATACTCAAGAGCTTCGCGAGTCAATTTCTATTAGTCCTTCAAATCACATAGCTCCAAGCACAATCCCAGTGATCGAGATAAAGCAACTATCAGTCACTTACGGCTCTAAGCCAGCTTTGAATTCGATTACTGCAACAATCTTTGACAATGAAATCGTTGCAGTGATGGGCCGAAATGGTGCTGGCAAGAGCTCCCTTCTAACATCAATCGCAGGTGTGGGCAGTTCTGAGGTAGGTTCTATTCGTATTCATTCATTGGATTCAAAGAAGCTGACTGGCAAATCACGACGAGAAACGATCGGCTATATTCCTCAAGAGCCTAGCGATCTTCTATACGCTCAATCAGTTGCCAAAGAGTGCGAACAGGCCGATAAAGATAGTGAAATTGAGGCCGGTACGACTTTCGAACTACTAAACCAACTCGTACCAGGTATATCTCTGCGCACACATCCCCGTGATTTGTCAGAAGGCCAGCGACTGGGACTTGCCTTGAGCATCGTGCTCTCCTCTAATCCAAAGGTTCTGGTTCTAGATGAACCGACTCGTGGATTAGATTACGAAGCCAAGAAAATGCTGACCCAAATTTTGATTGGCTTTGCACAATCTTTCAATCGCGCAGTGGTGATAGCCACACACGATGTCGAACTAGTGGCCGAGCTTGCTACGCGCGTGATTTTTCTGGCAGATGGTGACATAGTCGCCGATGGCCCAACTGTCGATGTTCTTCTCTCCTCCCCGGCCTTTGCGCCACAGATATCTAAGGTCATGTCACCGGTTCCTTGGTTAACGGTCCGCGATGTTATCGCTGCATTAGGTCAAAAAACATGATCGATACAACTGCCGATGTAGTCAGATTTTCTTTACGCAATAGCCTTGTTCTTTCTTGTGCATCCATGGTTAGTGCACTCGGTTTCTTGTGGCCCTTTCTCTACTCCGGAAAAGACCTTCCTCGCACTCAAATATTTTTTTGGATTGCAATTTCAATAGCCCTTTTATTAGTAATATCTGAAATTTCTAACTCTCGCCTTGATGCAAAATCTGTAGCTCTACTAGGGGTTTTATCAGCACTCATTGCCGCTCTGCGTCCACTAGGAGCTGGTGCTGTCGGTATCGAACCAATGTGGTTTCTTTTAATATTAAGTGCACGCGTGTTTGGTCCGTCATTTGGCTTTTTACTTGGACTCATTTCGGTATTTGTATCGGCCCTTCTTACAGGAGGACTGGGGCCCTGGCTTGGATATCAAATCTTTGCCGCCGCATGGATTGGCTTACTTGCTGGGATACTTCCTGGACGTAAATCTATGCGCGGGGTAAAAGAGTTAGCCATGCTGATTATTTTCGCTGTATTTGCCTGTGAACTCTTTGGCATTTTGATGGATTTACAGTTCTGGCCTTGGGCAATTGCTTCGCAAACCCAGCTTTCGTTTCTGCCCGGTGGTGTGTTAAGCGAGAATATCTCTCGTTTTTTCACGTTTCATTTTCTGAGCGCCATGGCCTGGGATGTACCACGAGCCGTCTTCACCAGCACATTAATTGCACTGGCTGGGCACCCAGTCTTGAGCGCACTGCGCCGAACATATATGCGTGCAGCCTTCTTGACGCCGATTGAATTTATCGAACGTGGGATGGCACAAAAGGAAGTTTAACAACCTCTACTAATGAGTCACGACCTCGGACATCTATAACTAGTTGATCTCCAACTGTGACAGATGTGTCTAACAAAGCGATCCCGATTCCTACCTTTAACGTTGGTGAAAAAGTTCCGCTGGTAACTAGCCCCAACTCTTTTCCTAGACTATCTCTGACAACCATGTGACCGCGAGGAATTCCACGGTCTAAAGATTTGAGCGCAACGCTTCGTTTACCAGGTCCATCTGATTTTTGAGTTCGTAAAACTGGGCTGCCTAAGAAATCACCCTTGTCCCAACCAATTGCCCATGAGGCACTTGCTTGCACAGGAGTAATCTCTAACGAAAGTTCATGACCGTGCAATGGGTATCCCATCTCTGTCCGTAATGTGTCGCGCGCGCCTAATCCGCAGACAAGTCCGCCATGTGGCTCTATCGCCGTAGCTAGTGCATCCCACACGCGAGATGCATCGGCGACATGCGGTAAAAGTTCATAACCGAGTTCACCTGTATAGCCAGTGCGGCAGAGAATCACTTCTGCGCCGCCAATGTACACAGTCGTGAAGGCCATGTAATCAATATCGGTATTCACCCCTAGTGATCGCATCACTTGCGGAGCTAGAGGTCCTTGAACTGCAATGACCGCAAACTCACTGTGCAGGTTAGTGATCGCAATTGTTGGCGGTACGTGTGCCTGCAGAAGAGCGACAACGTCACTGGTATTTGAAGCATTTGGGACTAGGAAAAAATCACTATCGCTATTTTTATATGCGATCAAATCATCCACGACGCCACCAGATTCGTTACACATAAGCGTGTATTGGGCCGAACCATTGTTAATTCGCGTCAAATCGTTGGTGAACATAGAGTTCAAAAACTCCAAAGCGCCTTCCCCACTTACGCTGGCCTTACCCAAGTGAGAGACATCGAAGATCCCGACGGCATTTCGAACCGCGGCATGCTCAGCTAGAACTCCAGCTCCTGCATACTCAATAGGCATCATCCAGCCGCCAAAATCAGCCATCTTTGCTTGTAGCGCGAGGTGTTTATCATTTAAGGGCGATGTCTTCATTGTGCAAACCTACCAATACATCTATTACGCTAACACCCATGACCACACTAAAAATCTCCGATGGCGTTGTTAAAGATGAAGTTGTTGTTCTTGGATTGGCTACGGCTAACTCAAAGGCTGGCTTAGTAATTGAAACCGGCGACCTAACGATTGATACTAAATCCATTCTGGCATCGCTGATTGAAATGGGCGCAACGGGCAAGGCAGATGAAGTTATTAAAGTGCCTGGTACAACGGTGCGGATGATGGTCTTTACTGGTCTCGGCAAGAAAACTGGTACGTACTCGCACGAGGTGCTGCGGCGTGCCGCGGGTGCAGCATCCCGGGCTTTGAGTGGAACAAGTGCCGCAACTTTTGCTCTACCAACCGATTCCTTAGCAAACGTTGCAGCCGTTGCAGAAGGAGCCGCACTTGGTGCCTATGTTTTTAGTGAGTTTCGAGGCTCTTCAAAAGCCGAACAAAAGGCGGCACTTAAGAGCATTACCGTGTACAGCAAATTGGCATCTGATAGCCAAGCTAAAGCTGCAGTCAGCCGAGCAAAGATTATTGCCGACTACACATTTTTAGTTCGTGATTTAATAAATACACCACCCAGTCACTTGACCCCTGATACATTTTCTAAAAAGTTAGTTGCCGCAGTTAAGGCAGCTGGTGGTGCAAAAGCTGGATTAAAAGTAAGCGTCCTAGATGAAAAACAACTCAAAGCACAGGGCTTTGGTGGAATTATTGGCGTGGGTCAGGGTTCGGCTAACCCGCCGCGACTTCTTCATATCGCCTACACGCCTAAGACAATCAAGAAGCGCTACGCATTTGTCGGTAAAGGAATCACTTTTGATACTGGTGGTCTTAACCTCAAGCCTGGTCTTGGTATGGAGGCGATGAAATCCGATATGAGTGGTGCTGCAGCAGTATGTGCCGCAACCTTAGCAATTGCTGCATTAAAGCTTCCTGTTGCAATTGAAGCTTGGGCGCCACTTGCTGAAAATATGCCTAGCGATAAAGCGACGCGACCAAGTGACATCATCACAATATTTGGTGGCAAAACAATCGAAGTTCTTAATCCAGATGCTGAAGGCCGTTTAGTTCTAGCTGATGGATTAGTTAAGGCACAAAGTAGTAAAAACAAACTCGATGGAATTATCGATGTTGCAACGTTGACAGGAGCTCAAGTCATCGCACTTGGCACGAGAACGAGTGCAGTGATGACAAATAACGATGAGTTCTCTGCGCAGTTTTTACTTGCAGCCGCAGAAAGTGGCGAACAGTTCTGGCCAATGCCTCTTCCTCAAGAGCTTCGAGCATCACTTGACTCTCCTGTTGCCGATATGGCCAACATCGGTGATAAGAGCGGTGGCATGTTAGTGGCTGGGTTATTTCTGAAAGAGTTTGTCGAACCCGATCTGCCATGGTTGCACCTAGATATTGCAGGTCCGGCCTTTAACACGGCTGCAGTCCATGGATATACCCCCGTCGGTGGCACAGGAATCGCTCTCAGATCCCTGGTCACTTTGGCAGAAAAGGGCTGAACTGCGCATTGGGTAGTTTCGCACTCAGTACGGCAAGATAGAGCCCTGTCCTAAGGGAGGTTTCACACGTGCCAGAGTTCGATGTTGTCATTTTAGGTGGCGGTAGCGGCGGTTACGCCTGCGCCCTTCGAAGTGCCCAGCTCGGACTATCTGTCGCTCTCATCGAGGCCGACAAAGTCGGTGGCACATGCCTGCACCGTGGCTGTATCCCAACTAAAGCACTACTACACAGCGCAGAGATCGCTGATGGCGCGCGTGAAGGCGCTCGCTTTGGAGTCAAATCAAGTTTTGATGGAATCGATATGGCAGGCGTAAATTCCTATAAGGATGGCGTCGTCTCTCGGCTGCATAAAGGTCTACAAGGTTTAGTGAAGTCTCGTTCAATCACATATGTTGAGGGGCATGGAACATTGACTTCTAAAAATACAATAGAAGTTAATGGTGAGAAATACACTGGTAAAAATATAGTTCTAGCAACTGGTTCATTTGCAAAAACACTTCCAGGCCTTGAAATAGATGGCGTTCAAGTTATTACATCAGATCATGGAACTCGTTTGGATTATGTTCCGAAGAGCGTCATCGTTCTGGGTGGTGGAGTTATCGGTTGTGAATTCGCATCGGTCTGGAAATCATTTGGTTCAGATGTAACAATCATCGAAGGCTTGCCCCGCCTGATTGCTCTAGAAGATGAATCATCTAGTAAGCAGTTAGAGCGTGCATTTAGAAAACGCGGAATCAAATTTGAACTTGGAGTATTTTTCAAATCCCTCACTAAGAATAAAAAGGGCGTAACGGTTACTTTGGAAGATGGCAAGGAATTTACCGCCGATCTCTTGATGGTCTCGGTAGGTCGCGGACCAGTATCTGCCAACCTTGGTTATGAAGCCGCTGGAGTTACTATGGATCGTGGCTACGTATTAGTTGACGATAAGTGCCGCACAAACGTTCCAGGAATCTGGGCCGTTGGTGACTTAATTCCTACCCTACAACTGGCACACGTTGGCTTTGCGGAGGGCATGTTAGTTGCAGAAGAGATTGCAGGTTTAAACCCTCGTGCCATTAACTACGACGGAATTCCTCGAGTCACTTACTCAGATCCAGAAGTGGCATCGGTTGGATTGACTACAGCTGAAGCAAAAAAGCGCGGCCATGACATTATTGAACTCAGCTATGACTTAGCTGGAAATGGAAAAGCTCAAATACTCAATACTTCTGGCTCAATTAAACTCATTGCAGAAAAGAATGGCCCAATTTTGGGAGTTCACATGGTGGGTGCGCGAGTTGGCGAACTATTGGCTGAAGCAGAATTAATCTTTAACTGGGAGGCTCGCGCCGATGATGTGGCATCTCTCATCCATGCACACCCTACGCTTTCAGAGGCAATGGGCGAAGCGCACATGGCACTTGCCGGCAAACCTTTACACGCACACGGATAAACAGGGAGACTACACAGATGACATTTTCAGTAAAGATGCCGGCACTCGGTGAGAGTGTTAGTGAAGGAACTGTTACACGTTGGTTAAAGGCTGAAGGCGACCATGTCAACGTTGATGAAGCCCTGCTTGAAGTATCTACCGATAAAGTCGATACAGAAATTCCATCTCCTGTAGCTGGAACACTGACAAAGATTCTTGTTCAAATCGATCAAACAGTTCCGGTAGGCGCCGAGCTTGCCGTGATAGCAGATGGCGTTGAATCTGCTGCCCCAGTAGCGTCCGAGCCACCAGCTAAGGAGGCTGTATCCGAGGTTCCAGCTGCAGTTGTGATCACCGCACCTGTTGTCGCAGCAAGTTCTGCAGGAACTGTCATCACAATGCCGGCTCTAGGTGAAAGCGTTAGCGAAGGCACAGTTACGCGTTGGCTAAAAAATATTGGTGACGCTATTGCTGTCGATGAAGCATTGCTCGAAGTATCAACTGACAAAGTAGATACAGAGATTCCTTCACCAGTTGCCGGAGTACTACTCGCCATTGATGTCCCTATTGATACAACTGTTGCAGTTGGTGCTCGACTTGGATTAATTGGAGTGAGTGGAGCTGCACCGGTTATTGCTGCACCGGTTATTCCAACACCTGCACCGGTAATTGTGGCACCAGTAATTGTTGCACCAGTCATTTCAGCGCCTGCCCCGCTTGCTGCACCAATCGTGCAGCCAACTGATGTATATGTAACTCCAGTAGTTAGGAAATTGGCAAATGAATTAGGCGTAAATCTAGCCTCCGTAAAGGGTACGGGTATAGGTGGGCGAATCCGCCGTGAAGATGTTGAATCACTAGCTAAGCCTGCTGCACCAGTTGTAGTAACAGCGGCTCCTGTTGTAGTAACAGCGGCTCCAGTACAACGCAGCGCAGCGCCTGTTGCTGTTTCTCCACTGCGTGGAACAACTGTCACAATGTCGCGTCTGCGTAAAGTTATTGCAGCGCGTATGGTGGAGTCACTTCAAGTAAGCGCACAGTTAACTACAGTTATCGAAGTCGATGTCACCAAGATTGCTCGTCTACGCGATCGAGCAAAGGCAACTTTTGAAGAGCGTGAAGGCGTCAAACTCTCATTCCTACCATTTTTTGCAGTTTCTATATGTGAAGCTCTCAAACAGCATCCTGTTCTGAACTCTTCTGTAGAAGGCGATCAAATTACTTATCACGGTACAGAGCATTTAGGTATCGCCGTTGATACAGAGCGTGGGCTTTTGGTTCCAGTGATTTCAAATGCTGGAGATTTAAATATGGGCGGTATTGCTCGTAAAATCTCTGATCTAGCGGCGCGTACTCGTGATAACAAAGTCACCCCTGACGAGTTAGGTGGTGGAACTTTCACATTAACAAATACCGGAAGTCGCGGAGCATTATTTGATACACCGATTATTAATCAACCTCAAGTTGCGATACTAGGTCTTGGTGCAGTTGTTAAACGCCCAATGGTCGTTCGCGGCGAAGATGGTGGAGAAACTATCGCAATTAGATCGATGGTATATCTTGCACTTTCTTATGATCACCGCGTAGTCGATGGTGCAGATGCTGCTCGCTTCTTGGTCACTCTCAAAGAGCGATTAGAGGGTGGCGCGTTTGAATCGGACTTAGGTCTTTAAATTACGATGAGGGTTCCTCAGCGAATTGCTATCACGGGTTCATCAGGACTTATAGGCTCTGCTTTAGTTGGTCATTTAAAGAGTGAAGGTCATACAGTTCAAAGACTTGTGCGACGTGCACCAATCGCTGCCGATGAAGTTACATGGGATCCTCAGACTGGTTTCGTTGATTTGTCTGCTCTCGAAGGCGTCGATGCGATTATTCATTTAGCGGGTGCTGGTGTCGGCGATAAACGCTGGACTAAGAAATATAAAAGCGAAATTTTAAACTCCAGATTATTGGGTACAACAACTATTGCTAACGCGATTGCCAGTGTTAAACCTCAGGTTTTTATCTCAGCAAGTGCAATTGGCTGGTATGGCGAGAGTGGAAATCGCGCTGTTATTGAAAGTGATCGCGTTGGTGATGACTTCCTGGCCACTATTTGTCGTGAATGGGAGGCTGCAGCAGATTTAGCGGGAGACGTACGCACTATAAAACTTCGTACCGGACTAGTGCTAGATCCAACTGGTGGAGCTCTCGGAAAGATGTTGCCGCTTTTTCGTTTGGGCTTTGGTGGAAAACTTGGCAATGGTAAACAATGGTGGTCTTGGATTACTCTTCATGATGTTGTTCGCGCAATTGACTTTGCACTCGTTGAAAAAATATCTGGAGCAATCAACTTAACCTCACCCAATCCTGTTACAAATCAAGAGTTCACTGCCGCACTTGCCCGCGCACTTCACCGACCGGCAGTTTTCCCTGCACCGGCGATGGCATTAAAGATCGCACTCGGAGGTTTTGCATCGGAGGTTTTAGGTTCAAAGCGCGTTATTCCGCAAGTATTACACGATGCGGGATTTACATGGGACTATCCGCACATCACTGACGCTCTCGCGGCTTTAGTTCAAGACTAGCTGCGCTACTAACTTTCCGGAGAAAAGCGCTCCTTGCTGTGATGGAACGCTGCGATGATCACCTGCTACAAAAATATTCTCGCTAATCTTCATGGGCTGTGAAAACGCCTTGCCTGGAAGATGAATTGGAAGTGCTGAAGCGATTTCATACTTTGACACTAACTGCCATTCTCGCGTGTCACAGCCCCATATCAGGGACAGATGTCGCCGAGCATCTGATTCAGTTACACCTAAACCAGAGGTCGATGACACTAAACTCATTGAAGAATCTGAATAATCAATAGAAATATCTGACATAACAACACTATTGATAATCGGTCCCCGATTTTGTCCATCGACAATTAGGCGACCAGTTCCAGATGGATTACTTGCCGTAGCGTGATACCAAGTAATGCAGCCGGCCATAGAAACCGCAGCCGAAAAATCCAGCAGTTGAGCTGCAGTCGTTGGATCCGTTGCGACTACTATTTTCTTAGCATTCATAACACCAGAAGTAGTCTCTATTTGTTGTCCGATGATTCTTTCAACGCGTGTGTGTAGTTCTAAATTTTGTACCCGTTTAGCAAGTGCTTCTGGAAGACGACCAACTCCCGAGCGTGGAACACCAGGTGCACCGTTTACAAATGATTTAATAATCAAAACTCCATAATCAAAATCCACCAACTCTGGGTCACAAAGAAATACCCCAGTTAAAAAAGGTCGTAATACATGTTCATACAAAGTACCGAAGCGACTAAGTGCGCCTCCAATAGTTTGTGCTCTGGGGGCTGAGAAAAGCAAAAATCGTAACAGCGCAAACTTTTCAGGAATAGTGCCGGTCGCTTTATCCAAGGTCGACAAGGGAGCCTTACGTGGGTCGCCGGCTATGTGGCGCGATGTTCCAAGTGAGACCTCAATTACTCTTGGAGCTAGAACGAAATCAATCTCATCTAGGACATCTAACTCGATCAATGAAGGATATCTAGAGTTAATAAGTTGAAAACCGCGATCACAAATAAATCCATCGATGTAATCACTTGCAACTCTTCCACCAGTTCTATCGCTGGCCTCTAAGAGGACTACATCCACTCCTTGACTCTGTAACTCTAACGTTGCACTCAAGCCAGCTAACCCAGCACCGATAACGACTACGTCGGCGTTCTTAGCCATGGACTGAGCTCGCGCGCGCCTGATCGATAATTTTGGCAACCATCAACGTATCTTCATTATCAACTGGCCATGGATTTAGGCCTTTGATAGCCCCTTCAACCTCTTTGTAAAAGAGTGCGTAATTTCCATTTTCTGCGGGAATTTCTTCGACTACATCACCACAATGAATGAAGGCCGGTGAAGCAGTTGGGACATCCCAAGCACCATCATGTGGAATTTTTCCGGCACGCAATAACAGTTCCTGAGGATCTAAATCATTAATGACTAATGCGCCTTTACTTCCCAGAATTCGCACGCGTGGGCCGGGAGATCCAACTACCGCACTAGCCGATAGATAGGACATCACTCCGCTCTCATGCTGCAAAACTAGAACTGAGTCATCATCGGCTGCACCTCTCAAAGAACGAACCGATGAAGAGACAAGCTGGCCTTTTCCAAAAAAATCTAGGGCTGAAGAAATCAAATGTGGTTGCAGGTCAAGAAGCTGACCACCACCATCAACTGCGCTCATATTTTCACGCCATGACAAAGGATTAATCTCTGGACGGAATCTTTCAAAGCGTGATTCCATTCGATGAATTGTTCCTAAAGTTCCAGATTTCAATACACGCTTTATAGTCAGCGCATCACTATCCCAACGCCGATTAAAGAAACAACAAACTGGGACACTTGCAGTGGCGCCGGCTTGAATAATTGATGCTGTCTCGGCGTACGTGCGTCCCATCGGTTTATCTATAACGACCGGAACTCCCGCAGCGATTGCCGCAAAAGCCTGCTCTGCGTGAACAATATTTGCCGAAGCTACGACTAGAAGATCAAGTTGAAGTGCAAACATTTCTTCTACGGTTGAACAGATAGAAGCGTCCGACAAATCCTGTTGAACTTGCGTCTTTCGCTCTTGATTCGTAGTTTGAATCGCTACAACATTAAAACCGCAGCCTCTTAGCAATGGGGCGTGGATTAATCTCCCGGCTAATCCGTAGCCTGCGATACCAACCCGAAGCGTCATTTATTACTTTGCAACTCAGATGGCCACCAAATTTTGCTACCAATGTCATAGGACAACGCTGGAACCAAGATTGTGCGAACAATCAAGGTATCAAGCAGCACGCCAAATGCAACGGCGAAGCCAAGTTCTGCCAAGAATACGAGTGGGAGTATTCCAAGCACGCCGAAAGTGGACGCAAGGACAATTCCTGCAGAGGTTATTACGCCACCAGTCACAGTGAGACCTTTGATCACACCCGCTCGAGTTCCAATCTTGGCGCTCTCTTCGCGCACGCGTGTCATGAGGAAAATGTTGTAGTCGATGCCTAGGGCTACCAAGAAGATGAAGGCAAATAATGGGAAGGAAGTATCGGCACCTTTGAAGTGGAAGATATGCTCAAAGACAATTTGGCACGCACCCAAAGTGGCGAAATAGGACAGAACTACAGTCGATAAGAGAAGTAGGGCAGAGAGAATACTGCGCAATAGGAGACCTAAAATTATAGTAATTAATAGTAAGACGATAGGGATAATTGTCTTATTATCGTGATCGGCGGCAACATCTGTATCAAATGCAACAGCAGTAGATCCGCCCACTAAAATTGCTGGGTCTATCGCATGTACCACCGCTCGTATTTTAGGAATCACATTTCGCGCCTCAGTCGAATCTGGATTCATACTCAGAGTGGCATTCACAATGATCTGCCCGCTTAAGACTTTAACGTCAGGAACTGGCTGGCCCGGAATGACTGGTCCGGTTCGCATGGGTTCAACTGATGCAACGCCGACCACTGTCCGAAGCGCTTTAGTGACTTCCTCAACATTTTCACGCTTTACAACAACCTCAGTGGGTTGACCTGCTCCCCCTGGGAAATGTTGGCCCAAGAGATCTAAACCAATGACTGAGTCCTGTTTTTTAGTAAAGGCATCGACAGTTGAAAGGCCTTTTGCATTTAAAGTAGTTGAAAAACCAGCTAAGACAACTAATAAGACCGATGTGATGATCCAAAGTTTTCGGGGGCGTTTTTCTACTCCAGCGCCAATCTTTGCCCATGTGCCTTCCAGTTGAGAGTTCACATCATCAAAACGCGGAATTCGTGGCCAAAATATCCAGCGACCGAAAGCCACTAACAAAGCAGGAAGGAGAGTAAGAATCGTCAACATCGATGCGGCGATACCAATTGCACCGACCGGACCTAAGCCACGATTATTCGATAACTCGCTTAAAAGTAGAACCAAAAGACTGACTATAACGGTAGAACCAGAGGCGAGAATCGGCTCAAAAACGCCTTTGTAGGCGGCTTTCATCGCATCAAATCGAGAATCGTAGTGATGGAGCTCTTCCCGATATCGTGAAATGAGTAAAAGTGCATAATCTGTGGCAGCACCCAAGACCAGTACTGAGAGAATTCCTTGCGACTGACCACTTAAATCAATTGCATTGTTTTTAGCTAACAAATAAACAATTCCGCCTGCAGTCGATAGCGCTATCACAGATGAGAAAAGTGGGAGTATCCATAAAACTGGTGAACGGTAAACAATAATCAAAATAAAGGCTACGACACCTAGCGTTGTTAATAGTAAGGAAGAGTCAATCCCACCGAATGCGCCGAATAGATCTCCCAATAATGCCCCAACACCCGTGACATTTGCTGTAAGTCCATTCGCTTTGGCATATGTTGCCGAATCTTCACGGAGCGTCTTAATAATTTCTGGCAGAACTGGTTTCTTATTTGGCAATGAATCTTGGGCTGAATTAGAGGTTAAAGGAAGATTGACTAGTAGAGCTTTTTTATCTTGCGAAGGGAAGGCGAAAATCGGTTGGCCAGGAATTAAATATTTCGAGATTGCGATAGTTGAGCCAAGAATTTGCGTGGAGCCCAATGTCGCTAAATGAGCATTGAGACCAGCAATCTTGGTCTCATCTATATCGCCCAAGTACAGAACCAGCGTTGGAATCGTCTGGGTTTGATCAGATGAAAACTTACTAATGATTTTCGAAGCCTGAGTTGATTCGGCGTTCTGAGGCAAAAATGCCGAATTATCGTTCTCCTGCACTGTTGAGAGCGAGCCAAATAAGGGACCGAAAACGCCACTTGCTCCAAACCAGATAAAGATGACGACTAAAGCGGTTATAAAGGGACGGCGGCTCTTGTGCTCAGTTTTCAGGTTCACGAAATTTAATGCCTTTCAGGATAATCCAATCGAGCCGATTGGTAAGGATGCAATCCTACCTTTAGGCTAACCAAGTGCCAGTTGTAGAAGCTCCTTACCAGTCGGCCATAGCCCTCTCTCGTCATGGACTTATTGATTACACCAAAGCGTGGGACGTCCAACGTCAAATCCACGAAGATGTGGTCCAAGGGACACGGCCAAATACTTTGTTGCTTCTAGAACATCCCTCGGTATATACAGCCGGGCGTCGCACCGACGCATCGGAAAAACCTACAGATGGAACTCCGGTCATAGATGTTGACCGTGGCGGAAAAATAACATGGCATGGTCCAGGCCAGCTTATTGGTTATCCAATTGTTCGTTTAGCTAAAGCGCATGAGCTCGTTGGCTTTGTTCGTGAAATCGAAGCGGGATTGATGAGCGTCTGCGCAGAATTTGGAATTAAGGCAACCTGCGTCTCTGGACGCACTGGAGTATGGATTCGAGATGAGCGCGGTGATAGAAAAATTGCGGCTATCGGTATCCGGGTCGCTAAAGGCGTCACTATGCATGGCTTCGCTTTAAATGTCTGTCCCGACCTAAGTGCGTTCAATCAAATTATCCCTTGCGGTATTCTCGATGCCCAAGTAACTTCTATGCAAGTAGAACTTGGGCGTGACATTAGTATTGATGAGGTTGCTCCAATTATTGAGCGACATATCGTTGAATCCCTAAAGAAGGTGAGCATATGAGTATCGAGCCTGAGGGAAGAAAAATGATTCGCATTGAAGCTCGCAATGCATTGACTCCCATAGAGCGCAAACCCGAATGGATTAAGACGCGCGCGACTATGGGTCCTGAGTACACACGACTTCGATCTTTAGTAAGCAGCGAAGGCTTACATACCGTCTGCCAAGAAGCGGCATGTCCCAATATCTTTGAATGCTGGGAAGATAAAGAGGCAACATTTCTTATTGGCGGAGACAAGTGCACCAGACGCTGCGATTTTTGCAATATCGATACAGGAAAACCCGATGCTCTCGATCGCAGCGAACCGCTCAAAGTCGCCCAGTCAGTAAAGACTATGGGCTTGGCTTATGCCACCATCACTGGTGTAACGCGCGATGACCTGCCCGATGAAGGCGCCTGGTTGTATGCCGAGACGATTCGCCAGGTGCACGATTTAAATCCTGGCTGCGGAGTTGAGATGCTAGCGCCAGACTTCCACGCTAAGAGTGAGCTGCTCAATCAAATTTTTGAGACTAAGCCCGAAGTTTTTGCACATAATCTTGAAACCGTTCCCAGAATTTTCAAAGAGATCCGCCCCGCATTTACATATGAAAAATCCCTGCGTGTTATTTCAATGGCCCGGGATTTCGGCCTTATTACAAAATCAAATTTGATTCTTGGCTTAGGTGAAACGCGTCAAGAAGTTTCGCAAGCGCTGGTCGATTTACATAGCGCCGGATGTGATCTCATTACAATCACACAGTATTTGCGCCCAACCAATCGACACCATCCAGTTGTACGTTGGGTCAAACCCGAAGAGTTCGTTGAATTAGCCACTGAGGCAACAGAGGCAGGCTTCTTAGGTGTAATGAGTGGACCACTGGTTCGCTCAAGTTATCGAGCAGGTCGCCTTTACAAGCAAGCGATGGCGGCTAGAGCTACTCATGGCTGATCTGGTATATCCACCAGTAATTTTTACAGTTAAAACTTTGTGGAAGTACCTAGGCTTACGTTTTGATTTTCGTGGAGAAGAAAATATTCCACGAAAAGGTGGGGCAATTCTTGCTATAAATCACGTAAGTTACTTTGACTTTGCAATTACAGGTACCGCTGCACTTCCTGCAGGTCGCTATGTGCGTTTCATGGCTAAGAAAGAGATTTTTGACAACAAAATTGCTGGACCACTGATGCGAGGAATGCATCATATAAACGTTGATCGCAGCAGTGGATCGGCCTCTTTTGTTGCAGCACTTCGCGCATTAAAATCTGGCGAAATTATAGGAATTTTTCCTGAGGGGACCGTCTCGACGAGTTTTGAAATAAAGCAACTTAAATCTGGTGCAGTTAGGTTGGCTATGGGGGCTGGCGTTCCAATCATTCCCACAGTCATTTGGGGAAGCCAGCGAGTGTGGACAAAGGGCGTTAAGCGAAATCTCAAACGCAAGAAATTTCCGGTCAGTGTGACTTTTGGCGCGCCCATTCACTACCAACGTGGCGATGACGTTGAGCAAGCTGAAAACCACCTGCGCGAGGTTTTGCTTACTATGCTTCGTGAGGTTCAAGAGAATTACCCCGATAGCCACGTTGGCCAACGTTGGGCGCCTACCCGTCTTGGTGGAACTGCACCTGCCCCACTAAACTGACGTCATGTTCACAAGAAAAGCTAAAGAAAAAAAGATCAAGAGCCCTCGCTTTCAAACCTTTCGTGACGCCTACAGCGTTACGAAAACTGTTAAACCGTGGATTCCATTTGCCCTACTCGGCATTTTTCTAGTCACATGGATAGTCGGAATTACAATCGGCACTTTTCTTGGACATCCTTTTTATTTTGGTTTTATATTTCTTCCGCTCTCCTTCCTAACAACACTTCTTTTCTTTACTCGCCAAGCCGGAACCGCTGCCTATTCATCAATTGAAGGACAGATAGGTGCGGGGGCTAGTGTGTTAATGGCTATCCGCAAAGGTTGGACTACAACACCGGCCGTTGCAGTAACTCGCAATCAAGATATGGTCCATCGCAGTGTTGGTCGTGCAGGAATTGTGTTAACGGGTGAAGGCTCGCACGGTATAAATCAGTTGCTGATTGATGAGCGTAAGAAAACCGAACGTTTTACACCCGGTGTACCCATCTCAGTAGTAATTGTTGGTGATGAAAAAGGCCAAGTTCCACTTCGTAAACTTCAAAAGCATCTGCAGAAGTTGCCTAAGAAATTAACTGCGCACCAAATGCGTGAAGTGCGTGTTCGATTAAAAGCTGTTGGTGGATTGTCGATGCCTATCCCTAAGGGCCCTATGCCAACACGTGCACCAAAGGTGCGCTAAGCACGTTTTAAAATCGAGCCACTAGCGCGCTCGTGGATTCCTCGACCATGATCGTCGTACGTAACAGCTGTCACGACTATGACCAGCAGGCTAGTTCGAATAAGAGCCTGCAACGGAGTCAGCACGCCCCCATCATCAAAGCGGACTACTTTCATTCCAAAAACTTTTTGACCCAATGAGGCACCTTGCAAGAACGTGAGTACAAGCACCTCAACATAAAACAGAGCCAAGATGCTAGGCGAGCGATCAGGGCTCATCTGGCCAATCCCGCCTGAAAGAGCGGCTATAACGGCGTAGCAGGCTAACCAATCCAGGGTTATTGCCGCCAAGCGCCGCCCGAAACTCACCCGTTCACTCATAGCCATAGCCTAACGCCTATGAATTATTAACATGGATGTAACAGTGCAGTTAGGCCATTTAGGCCTCTAAACCATATTCTTACGTCCAAGCAGAGGTGCTCAATGACGAGAAATCTGCACTGATACACGATCTATGTATCACATGTGAATTGGGAGAAGCATGTTTAAGAATTCAGCAGAAATCTTTGCCTACATTAAAAAGGAAGACATCAAGTTAGTCGATGTTCGATTTACCGATCTTCCAGGCATTCAGCACCACTTTAATGTTCCAGTCGAATCATTTGATGAGGCCGTATTTACTGATGGCTTGATGTTTGATGGCTCATCTATCCGTGGATTCCAATCAATTCACGAATCAGATATGAAGCTACTTCCTGTACCAGAGTCTGCCTACCTTGATCCATACCGCAAGGAAAAAACTCTGATTATTCTCTTCTCAGTTCATAATCCAGTTGATAACTCACCTTATAGCCGCGATCCACGTGGAGTAGTTGCTAAGGCCGTTGACTTTATGCGCGCACAAGGAATCGCCGATACTGCATTCTTTGCCCCAGAGGCTGAGTTCTATGTCTTTGATCGCGTTCGCTTTAAGACTGATATCAACATTGCTTATCATGAGATTGATTCTTACGAGGGTGCTTGGAATACAGGAATTAAAGAAGATGCCGATGGAACTCCTAACCGTGGTTACCGCACGCGTGTAAAGGGCGGATATTTCCCAGTATCACCAACTGATCAATTTGCCGATCTTCGCGACGAAATGGTTATGCAACTAGGCAAGGTTGGTTTACTTGTCGAACGCTCACACCACGAAGTTGGAACTGCAGGGCAAATGGAGATCAACTACCGCTTCACCGATATTTTGCATGCAGGTGATGACATCATGAAGTTCAAATATGTTGTTCGAAATACTGCTTGGCAAGGTGGCAAGACGGCAACATTTATGCCAAAGCCACTCTTTGGCGACAACGGTTCAGGAATGCACGTTCACCAATCACTCTGGAAGGATGGCGTTCCGTTGTTCTTCGGCGATGGCTACGGTGATTTGTCAGAGATGGCTCGCCACTACATTGGCGGACTTCTCAAGCACGCACCATCGCTACTTGCATTTACTAACCCAACAGTTAACTCATACCGTCGCTTAGTTCCTGGCTATGAAGCTCCAGTAAACCTTGTTTACTCAGCTCGTAACCGCTCGGCATGTATCCGTATCCCAATTACAGGATCTAATCCAAAGGCTAAGCGCATCGAGTTCCGCTGCCCAGATCCATCATCAAATCCATATCTAGCATTTGCTGCGATGTTGATGGCCGGCCTTGATGGAATCATAAATAAGATCGAACCACCTGCCCCAGTTGATAAGGATCTCTACGAACTAACTGGTGATGAAGCTGCGGCTATCGCACAGGTTCCAGGCTCACTTGATGAGGTTCTCAACAATCTAGAGCGCGACCATGAGTTCCTACTCAAGGGTGGCGTATTTACTAAGGACTTAATTGAGACATGGATTGACTTTAAGCGCAAGCAAGAAGTTGATTATGTTCGCTTGCGTCCACACCCAGCTGAGTTCGAGCTCTACTTCGATATCTAAAGAGAATTAACCACAAAGCCCGTCAGAAATGGCGGGCTTTGTGCTTTTCAAAGCATTATATTTAACCTATGTTCCTTGATCTCTTAATAACAATCTTCTTTTTTCTAGTCGGTTTAGAGATCAAGGCCAGTCTTAAGGATGTTCGCACGATTGTGGTTCCAGTTGTCGCAGCTTTAGGCGGAATGATCGTGCCTGCGCTGTTGTATATATCCCTTAATCCCGGATCTCATGTTTGGGCAAGTGCTATGCCAACCGATATCGCTCTAGCACTCGGTGTCTTGTCTCTACTTGGCAATCGAGTAGACCCACAGGTAAGGATTTTTCTACTTACACTAGCCATTGCCGATGATCTTTTTTCCCTTATTGTGATGGGGCTCTTCTACGGAGATGATTTAGAGCCAATTAAGGCAATATCCACACTCGTTGCAGCAAGCGTTGGTTTTATTGTGCCGTTGCGCAAACACCAGTTAAACAAAGTTATCAAAATTCTCACTCCAGTGTCTACGTACTTCATCGTTCCGGTCATTATCGCCGCAAATATCCCATTAAATATTGATTTCTCAAGCTTTAGCTCTTCGACAACCTTGTCTATCGTGATTGCACGATCACTTGGGAAGATTATTGGAATAACGGCCTTTGCTGCGCTCTGTATCAAACTGGGAGGCAAGACCAATATTTCCGCTAAAGAGATATTTGGTATTGCAACACTTGCTGGGATGGGAATGACCGTTGCACTTGTGATTGCAGATATAGCTGCCAACAACTCTGTTGAACTCAATCAAGTCCGATTAGGTCTGTTTATTTCAGCCCTGATCTCGGGTCTATCGGGCTACGTATGGCTTAGACGGACTCCTGCGCTTTAATAGCTTTTCGTGCAAGGAGCACATGTCCGAAAAACCCGATAAGCAGCGCGAAAATAACGCCGATATTTGAGTATGCCCAAGCCCCACTTTTTCCACCGATCATCCCCAGGAAATAACCTTGCCAGGAAAGCCAAGAAGCAAAAGTATTAGTGACAAAACCCCACCCTATTATGGTTCCAATCATCATCAGTGCAATAGATTTTCTATTCACGCTTCCATAAATCCCCCGATCGTCAAAGAGATCGCTTTCGGAATAAGGCTTCTTGCGCACCACAACGTCGGCGACGAAAATTGCCGACCACACTGCAACCGGGACTCCCAAAGTAATTAGAAAACCCTGAAATGGAAAGAAGAAATTATCAGCAAACCATACAATATAAATAGTTCCAGCCAACATGATGCAAGCATCAATTGATGCGGCTACATGACGTTTTACTGGAAATCCAATGGAGACCAGAGTCAACCCCGAAGAGTAAAGATCTAAAATTGCACCACCTGCTAAGCCAAGGACCGCCACTAGAGCGAAGGGAATCAAATACCACGTAGGTAGCAAAGTGGTGAGTGCACCGATCGGATCCATAGCGATGGCATCGCTGAGTTCTTTACTGCTACCAGCTAACGCTGAACCATAAATTACTAAAACGATTGGAACTAGAGATGCACCTAGCGTCGTCCATACAACTACGGCCTTACTAGACACCGTTCGCGGTAGGTAGCGTGAATAGTCAGCGGCAGAATTAACCCAACCTAATCCAATTCCAGTAACGCCAAAGATCAAAGCGCCAATGAATCCCTGTGTCGTGCCATCTTTAATTGAACTCACTACCGACCAGTCAACAGAATCAATAGTCAAAGCAATGTAAAGAATCGTCATGCCAATAGTGATTAGCGTCAGCCATTTTTGAATCTTCATGATTGTTGAAAAGCCCAGTACTCCCCCAAAAACTGTGAGTGAAACTGCTAGTACAAAACCGATAATAAGAGAGAGATCGTGATTGACATGGCCTAAGCGAGCAAAGACGGTTCCAGTTGCTAGCGTTGCTAAAGAGACTAAAACTGTCTCCCAACCAACGAAAATTAGATAAGACAACGCACCGGGGACGAGATTGCCCTTAACACCAAAAGCGGCTCGCGATAAAATCATGGTCGGTGCATTTGATTTCTTGCCGGCAAGGGAGCTCACTCCAACAACTAGAAATGATAAAACCGTTCCAATAATGGTGGCAAAAGTTGCCTGTCTAAAGGAGATCCCAAAGCCTAAGAAGAAGGCACCGTACGAGAGGGCTAGGAGTGAAACATTAGCCCCGCACCATGGCCAAAAAAGTGATCTGGCCGTGCCGCCTCGCTCTGACTCTTGAATCAGGTTTGGACCGTTGAGTTCTAATTCAAAAATAGGCATTGGCTAAGTCTACTTCTTAAAGCGCTTAATGATAAAGAACAACAGGGTAAGGATAATAATTACACCGCCTGCATTAACCAGTAAATTGCTGCCTTTTTCCTCTGAGATGCCAGCATCTGCTTCTGCAATATCCTCGCTTTGGGCACTTGTAAGCATTGGAGTTTCACCTACCCTAAAACTGTAGTCACCTTCTACTGGATGGCCATCCTCTGAAACTATTCGATAGTGAACTGAGACTAAACCCGTAACATCTGTCAATAACAGCCGGTTAGAAATCTTAGTTCCATCTACAACCGATTGCGGATTAGAAATGATTTGCCCGTGATTATCAGTCACTGTAATCGAATTGACTTGAGCATTTCCAATAGTTTGCAGTTTTCCATCAAATTCAATTGAAATTTTAGTGGGAGCTGCTATTAAGGTGGAATCTGCTGCTGGTGAGCTAGACACGACATCACCATGGGCAAAGGCCAATGAAGTGCTAGATAATGAAAGCAGAACTGCCGCAAATAAAACCAATATTTTCTTGCACATGATGTACCCCTTAGTCTAAGAAGAAATCAAGCAGAAAGTCTTTCGTACCTGGAGTCACTGAATATTTCTCTAAATCAGTGACGCCTTCTTCAGCCAAAACTTCATCATCAACGAAGAAGTTTCCGGTGCACTCGGTAGAAGGACGATGAAAGATTGCATAAGCGGCATCGGCCAAAATCGCCGGAGTCCGACCAGCACTGGCATCGATTCCCGGGATCATCTGAAGTGCGGCGGTATCAATCACCGTTCGTGGCCATAAGGCATTTACTGCAATGCCATCGCGCTTAAATTCAGCGGCCATTCCAAGCACGCACATACTCATGCCGTACTTGGCCATCGTATAAGCCACGTGATTCTTAAACCAGATGGGCTTCATCGACAACGGCGGTGAAAGATTCAAAATATGTGGGTTTCTACCGGCTTCGGCCGAGGCTTTTAAGTAAGGAATAGCGGCCTGGGAAGTCAAGAAAGTACCTCGCACGTTTACGTCAAACATCAGATCAAAGCGCTTGGCTGGAGTCAGTTCGGTTCTAGTTAAATTAATTGCACTTGCATTATTAATGAGAATATCGATGCCACCAAACGTATCGGCCGCTAGTTTAATGGCAGCTTCAATCTGATTTTCATCCCGCAAATCACATTGAATAGGCAACGCAGTTCCGCCTGCAGCGTTGATCTCGGCGGCAGCAGTGTAGATAGTTCCTGGCAACTTTGGATTGGCTTCAGTAGTTTTTGCTGCAATAGCAATTGATGCACCATCGGCAGCGGCGCGAAGTGCGATCGCTAAACCAATACCGCGAGATCCGCCTGTAATGAATATTCGTTTTCCAGCAAGTGTCATGATGAACCTTTCTTTGCCATGAACTTCATGAATGCCCCCATGGCTTCATCTGATTGCAATGCCATTGCAAATATTTCAAACTCTGCACGCATCACCGCTGCGACGGAATCATGTTGGCGTGCCTTCAATAATGCTTTTGTATTAATGATTGCTTGCGGAGGTTGCTCGGCAATTTGTGCTGCAATCTTTGAGGCCGCATTTAGAGCATCACTACTAATTTCAGAAACTAGTCCCATCTCCATTGCAGCCTCTGCTCCGAAGGATTCACCAGTCATAAAGATTCGGGCAGCTCTTTGATATCCAACGAGTGCTGGAAAGAGAAATGTAGAACCAGCCTCTGGTACTAAACCAAGAGATGCAAATGGCATAGAAAAGTTCGCACTAGGTGCGGCAACGACGACATCGCAATGCAGCAACATCGTTGTTCCGACTCCAACTGCATTTCCTTTTACTGCAGCAATCAATGGCTTTGGAAAATTCAAAAGTGCAGCCAGAAATGTTCCAACTTCACTTGAGTCAGACGTGGGCGGATTATCCATAAAATCCATAATGTCGTTACCAGCGGTGAAGTGATCGCCTTCGCTTGTGATAACGACAGCTCTAACTCCAAAATCTCCAGCTGCCTCGTTTAACCCATGGGCTAGCCCTGCATACATATCTCGCGTGAGGGCGTTCATTTTGGCTGGACGATTGAAGGAAAGGTAGCGAACCGCCCCTACCTGTGTGTCTAAGATTTCACTCATTCGGGTATCTTAGAGGTGGTTTTACAATAAGTCTTGGTACACAATGGATACACCACGGAGAGGCGGAAAGCATGGCTAGAGATATAACGATCACGACCAGAGAACTATCCCCTTTTGAACAGTTAGTTCTTCAATTGGTGTGTGAAGGAAAGTCTAATTCGGCGATAGCTACTGAGACATCACACAGTGAGAAAGTTATTGAAAATACCGTCAGCAGAAGTGCTCAAGTTTTTGGAATTAAATCCGACGGAGATACAAACTTGCGCGTTTTATTAGCGCTAGCTTTTCGTACACACTACGGTGATAAAGCATTTGACCAACTCAATGTTCCTTGTTCACATATGGTTGTTGGTCCAGATGGAAAATCCATGTGTGATCGTCACATCGATTAACTCAGTAATTATTTTACAACGTTTCTGAGGGCTACCCCTCTATCACTTTTCTCACATTTCCTCGAGGGCTACCTCTCGGACTTTGGAATAACCCTTTACTGACATAAGAGTTAACTATGCAGTGCATCTATAAGAGATGTCTAAAAGGGAGAGAATTAAAATGAAACGTACTACTTTTGACAAAATTGTAACCTTCGTTGGTTTTGGTTTGGGAGTTTTTTTACTTATCGCTGCCGGACTTCTTAACTGGGGTGCAACATTTGCAAGCGGAACAGTAGCTTCACAGTTAGAGGCACAACAAATAACAATTCCTGACAGCAACGGAGATCCAGATGCCGATGCTGCAACTGTTGCATTCTTTAAAGAAAATGGAAAATCTGTAATGAGTACCGGCAAGCAAGCTCAGATGTATGCCGATCACTACATTGGTTTTCACTTATCAAAGATGCCAACATATTCTGCAGCGACTGGATTAGCGCGAGCAGCAGCAGGAGCGGCAGCAACAGATCCTACAAACGCTGATTTAAAGGCTGCACTAGATAGAGCCAATGCAACTGTTGAGTCAGTATTTAAGGGCGAATCACTTCGTGGGATGCTCCTTAATGCATATGCATTTGGAACGCTTGGAATGATCGCAGCTATCGCTGCAAAGGTGACTTTTGTCGGAGCAATCGTAATGTTCTTATTTGTTTTTGCCGGCCTACGTCATATTCGTCGTACTCCTGAGGATGCGACGATATAACCCTCAACTCTCCGTGAGGGGTTAGAAAAAGCCCCCTAGTTTTATTACTAGGGGGCTTTTTCGTACAGATTTATATTTTGTTAACGATCAAGCTTTCCAGAGATGAAATCCTCCGTCTTTGTATGAGCTGCAGCATCGGTGTATTGCACCGGTGGAGTCTTCATGAAATAGCTTGAAGGCGATAGAAGTGCTCCACCGATCTTCCGATCGAGACCAATCTTTGCGCAACGCAGTGCATCGATGATTACACCTGCCGAGTTAGGTGAATCCCAAACCTCTAACTTGTATTCAAGATTTAGCGGAACATCGCCAAATGCGCGACCTTCGAGGCGAACGTAGGCCCATTTGCGATCATCTAGCCATGGAATGTAATCAGAAGGTCCAATGTGAACATTCTTTGCACCCATGTCATGGTCTAACTGTGATGTAACCGAGTTTGTCTTTGAAATCTTTTTCGACTCTAAACGATCACGCTCGAGCATGTTCTTAAAGTCCATATTTCCACCAACATTTAACTGATAGGTGCGATCTAAGTGCACTCCGCGATCCTGGAATAACTTGGCCATGATTCGGTGAGTAATTGTTGCGCCAACTTGGCTCTTGATGTCATCGCCAACGATTGGAAGACCTGCATCGGCAAACTTCTTTTCCCATACAGGATCTGATGCTATAAAGACTGGAAGTGCGTTAACAAAGGCACATCCAGCATCGATTGCACACTGGGCATAATACTTTGCCGCAACCTCTGAACCTACAGGTAGGTAGCAGATCAAAACATCGACTGCCTCATCCTTTAATACCTGCACGACATCTACATCTGGAGCATCTGACTCTGTGATGGTCTCTTTGTAATACTTTCCGAGTCCATCATTTGTGACACCGCGCAAAACTGGAATTCCAGTAGTTGCAACATCACTAAACTTAATTGTGTTGTTCTCGCTGGCCCAGATAGCTTCAGCTAAATCTAAGCCGACCTTCTTTGCATCAACATCAAATGCTGCAACGAACTTGATGTTAGAGATGTGGTATCCCCCAACAACAGCGTGCATCAATCCTGGAATCTCCTGATCAATGGCAGCGTCCTTGTAATAGGTCACTCCCTGAACTAGTGAGTTGGCGCAGTTTCCTACGCCAATTATTGCAACACGGATGTCGCCTTTACCGGTCGTTATATTCACTTTCATTTCCTCTCGGTTTTGATCATGTCTTCCAGCCAAGCGATCTCTCGATCAGCTGATTCCAGTGAGTGACGTCGCCACTCCTCCAGGTATTTATCTATTCCGATAGGTGACTTCTCGAGTTCACCACGCAGAATCTCTGCCTTCTCCTTAAGGCGGCGATGGCGCCCCTCAAGAATTCTTACTCTGTTATTTGCAGACGTTGGGGAGAAGAATGCAAAACGGATTTCAAAGCCTTCGTCTTCCCATGTATCTGGACTGACCGTCTCGGTTAAATCTGAAAACCTTAATAAGCCCTTTTCAGTAATCGCATAGACAATGCGCGAGCGCCGAGATGTACTCTCAACCAGCGTCTCCTCGATGACTCCGCCTTCCACCATTCGCCGAAGCTGCGGGTAGAGGACTGAGAACGAGAGCGCTCTAAAGGGACCAAAGATCGCTCCCATGCGCTTACGAAGCTCATAGCCGTGAAGGGGGCTTTGAGAGAGCAGGCCAAGAAGGGCAAACTCGAGTGAGTCACTACGTGAGCGCATCTCTACCCCTTCCCTAACGGCCTATATATCCATTCGATATATCGAACCGTAATGTAACCCGATACGTAATTCGCTGCAACTCGGGGCAAACCAGGTGTGGCGTACGCCTCAGTACCCCAATCGCCCCCCGTACCCTGTTATTAGCGCCTATCAAAGTCGATAGGCCCTTAGGAATAGGACGATAGATGTCTCTACTTACATGGAAACTGCATGGAGATGGAAAATCAATATCACAGGGCGAGGTCGTTTCGACCGATGAACGCCTGACCTGGCCTCGCACGATCGGTGTGGGCTTGCAACACATCGCCGCGATGTTTGGCGCAACCTTCCTCGTTCCAATCATTACTGGCTTCCCTCCAACGACCACACTCTTCTTCTCTGGTGTTGGAACGCTTCTGTTTTTAGCTCTCACCCAGAACAAAGTTCCTAGCTATCTAGGTTCATCCTTTGCATTCTTAGCACCAATCGCTGCTGCAAAGGCAAATGGTGGAATGGCAGTTGCCCTCGGTGGTGTAGTTGTCACTGGTCTGATCTTGGCTGCAGTTGGCCTGATCGTTCGCCAAGCTGGCATCGGCTGGATTAACTGGCTTCTGCCTCCAGTTGTAACTGGAACCATCGTTATGGTGATTGGTTTGAACTTAGCTGGAGCTGCAAAAAATAACTTTGTGGCCGGCCCAACAGTTGGTCTTATCACTCTTGCATCGATCGCACTGATTGCTGCATTCTCCCGTGGCTTCTTAAGTCGCATCAGCATCTTTGCTGGCCTTGTAGTTGGTTATGTAGTTGCCTATGCAATGGGCGATGTGAAGACCGATGGAATAACGGCAGCTAAATGGTTTGCAATGCCAACATTTACAAATCCAACTTTTGACGGCAAGGCGATTGTCTTGTTCCTACCAGTTGTCCTTGTCTTGATTGCAGAAAACGTTGGTCACGTTAAGGCCGTTGCTGCGATGACAGGCAAGAACTTAGATGATCAAATGGGTACTGCACTGATGGCCGATGGAATTGCAACAACGCTTGCAGGTATCGGTGGCGGCTCAGGTACTACAACCTATGCCGAGAACATTGGCGTCATGGCTGCAACACGTGTGTATTCAACTGCGGCTTACTGGATCGCAGGGGCTGGCGCAATCGGATTATCACTCTCACCTAAGTTTGGTGCAGTCCTTAGCTCTACTCCTGTTGGCGCACTTGGTGGCGTTGGAGTAGCACTATTTGGAATGATCGGAGTACTTGGTGCACGTATCTGGATTGAGGGCAAAGTTGATTTTGCTAACTCAACTAACTTGATAATTGCAGCTTCGGCTCTCATTATCGGTATTTCAGATATGTCATGGACCCGTGGAGATTACACATTCAGTGGAATCATCAATGCAACGCTAGTTGCAATTGTCGGCTACAGAGTGCTTCACTCAATTGCATCATCTCGAGGTAACAACTAATCTAGTTATATGGTGATTCCATCGCGGCTTACTGAATACATCGTGGCCGCGATGGTAATCATTTTGGCTCCTGGTCCCAGCGTTTTATTTGTTATCGCTCGCGCTATTGCATGGGGCCGCAAAACTGCCGTATTTACCGTCGCAGGAAACGTCTCTGGCTCTTTTATTCTCTCAGTCTTTGTTGCGCTGGGACTTGGTCCCGTTTTACAGCGCTCCGATCTTGCCTACAGTGCAGTTCAATGGGGTGGCGGACTTTACTTAATGTATCTAGGAGTCGATGCGATTAAACACCGGCGGGTACATGCCGCAGACATGACTAACCAAGGTGATATTGCACCAAGTGTCACTCGATCCATTCGGGATGGTTTTTGGGTTGGAGCGCTAAATCCAAAGGCGGTGGTTTTCTATGCTGCAGTGTTGCCTCAATTCATTGATCGCCATCGCGGAAGCGTCACTGCACAGCTGATTTTGCTCGGGGCTATTTTTTCAATACTGGCATTTATCTCCGATGGCTCGTGGGGTTTATTAGCTGGTACTGCGCGTCAGTGGCTAGCAACTGATCCAAAGCGACTTGAAAAACTGCGCGCTACTGGTGGATCGATAATGATTCTTCTAGGCATAGCGGTATTGATATCAGCAATTGTCAGTGGCTAAGGGCAGACTAAGCACATGAACAAACCAGCCAAACCTGCTCGCGAAAATATCTCCCCCTCTGATTTAACTTTTGGCCTTTCAACATGTAAACGCTGTTTATGGATTAAGTACTGGTACAAAGTGATCATGCCAGGGCAGTTTCCCCTTGTTGGAACTTTTGCAAACATGCAGGAAGAGCACTTTCACCGGGCCGATATGCCTACTATCGATTCATCACTTCGTGCCGGCACAGTTACAAAGTGGGGCGAGTGGGTAAAAAGCAAGCCACTGCAGATCAATGGCACCGATACCCGCTGGCGCATATTAGGAAAATACGATTTAGTTTCGACGAATGAGGATGGAACCATCGGACTCATCGATTGCAAAGTCTCAGATAGTGCACGTGATAACGGTGCGTTTTACTCTCCACAGTTAGAGGCCTATGCCTATGCATTAGAAAATCCTGCTGCTGGTAAAGCTGCCAGTGTTGCCTCTATTGGATTACTTGTCTGGAATCCGGTTTCAGCAATCGGCGCAGATAAAAACTCGTATGGATTTTCTGTGACACAGAAATACTTACCGGTCGAGCGAGATATTCCTAACTTCTTAGCGACAATTGCCGGCTTCATCACAGTGCTTGAAGGTGATATTCCTGATCCAGGTGTCGAGTGTCCTACCTGTACGTATCTAGTGTCTAGAAACGCTTTAGAAAAACTCTAGTCTTCATCGCCAGCAACGTTGATGTCATCGGGCTTGCTCTTTTTTGGTGCATAGATATCGACGTACTCTTGTCCTGACATGTGCGCAATCTCTGCAACAATCTGATCAGTTACCGTACGAAGATACTGCAAGTCGGTTGAGTCACCTTCAAAGTACATAGGCTCACCAAAAATCATTCCCACGCGATGCAAATTAGGGATGAGTTTTCCGGTGGGTTGAATCTTGTCGGTGTTTGACATAGCGACAGGAATAACTGGAGCTCCAGATTCAATCGCCAACCGTGCAATTCCAGTACGACCTTTATACAACCGTCCATCGGGTGAGCGTGTTCCCTCAGGATAGATTCCCAAACACTTTCCTTGGGCTAAAACTTGAAGTCCTGTAATCAAGGCAGCTTCAGAGCGGCGACCACCTGAGCGATCTACTGGAACTTGACCCAACGCCTTAAAAGTTACTTTCTTGAGCAAACCCTTTGCCCCTGGAGATGTGAAGTACTCGCTCTTGGCTAGGAAGGTCACTTTGCGTGGCACGACGAGAGGCATGAAGATGGAGTCGCTAAAGGATAAATGGTTCGAGGCGATGATAACTGGCCCTTTACCTGGGACGTTTCGCAGACCTTTGACCTTGGGGCGAAAAGCGCTCATGAGAAATGGAGTGAGAAATGCGCGCAAGATGCCGTAGGGGAGGTTGTTGAACACGTGCCTAATTTAGCCGCTATTGCTCCGTATGACACTATCTGAGGGTGAGCAAAACCCCACAAACCCCAGGCGAAGACGCCGCGGACGAGAACGAACTCATGCGAAGTGAATTTGAGTCGATCGTCGAAGCTCTTTCTTTGGATGAGTCTTCCCCAACAACCTATCTTGATGATTTAGATCGCCTTGATCGTGCCGAGAGATTCATCGCACCGATTCCGCCGCGCCAAAGCTTTCTCTCAACTCTGATTATGGCGAAGAAGGCTTTTGCGCGTTGGTTTAATCGCCGACAACAGGAGGACGATGGTGCACACATTTGAATGAATTTCGCTGGGGTATTTTAGGCACAGGTGGAATCGCTTCCGCATTTGTCAAAGACTTAGAGATGGCCGAAGGACATTCGGTGGTTGCAGTTGGATCGCGAAGCCAACAAAAAGCTAGTGAATTTGCAAGCTCTATACCTGGTGCAACTGCCTATGGAAGTTATGAGGATTTAGTTTGCGATAATGATGTAGATGCGATTTATGTTTCAACTCCACACCCGTTTCATAAAGAGCATACGTTGCTTGCACTTCATGCATCTAAGCCAGTTCTATGTGAAAAACCCTTTGCAATTTCTGCAAGTGAATCCGAAGAGATGATCGATGCGGCACTTATTAACAAGGTGGCGCTCCTTGAGGCAATGTGGACACGCTATCTGCCACACATCGCACAAGTACGAAAAATTTTAAGTAGTGGAGTTCTAGGAAAAATCTATAGCGTTGAAGCCGATCATGGTCAACGATTAGCCGATAGAAATATTCCACGCTTAGTTGATCCAGAGCTTGCAGGTGGGGCTTTGCTCGATTTAGGAATTTATCCGATTTCATTTGCACATTTAATTTTGGGCGCACCGACAAAAATTACTTCTCGGGCAGTAATGACAGATCGTGGGGTTGATGCCCAAACTAGCGCAATCTTTGATTATGCAGATGGCGCACAAGCAGTCATCACGACAAATATGATTACTCGAACACCCTGCCGAGCACTTGTTTCTGGTTTATTAGCTCGCTTAGAAATCGAGAGTGTCTTTTATAATCCAACATCAATGCGTGTTATAACTTCTGACGGTGAGATTACCGAATACCCACATTCATATCAGGGCCACGGACTTCGCGAGCAGGCAATAGAAATGGCGCGAGTTGTACGCTCAGGACAGCTCGAATCACCCCTGATGCCCTGGAGTGAAACAGTGGCCGTCATGCAATCATTAGATGAGATACGTAGACAGATTGGACTTTCCTACCCTTTTGAAAATTAAAGGCGCGCTAAGTCTGCAACTCCGACTAGACCAGCCTCGTTCCCTAATTCGGCAGCAATAATCTGCGGGTAGGGATGTTTGCCAGCAAATGGCATATTTCGTTGAAGTGATTCGCGAGTTGGGCCAAGCAGAATTTCACCAGCATCGATGACTCCCCCGCCAATAACTACGCAGGATGGATCGAGCAAAACTGTTAACGATGCGATTCCCGCACCTAGCCACTGTCCAGTTGTATTAAAGGCGGCTAATGCCACTGGATCCCCGTCACGTGCAGCGTGCGCAATAGCTTGACCAGTAAGCCCAGTAACTGTGCCATCGCCCCGTGATAAAAGATTTCTGGCAACTTCTGGGCTTGCATTAATCGCTTCACGTGCATGACGCAAGAGTGCATTTCCCGATGCATACTGTTCGAAACAGCCTCGCGCACCGCAACCACATAGATGTCCATCTGGGACTACACGAAGATGTCCAAACTCAGCCGCAATTCCAAATGCACCACGATACAAAGCGCCATTAACAACGATTCCACCACCAATGCCGGTACCAACTGTCAACATCATCATATGATCTTGGTGTCGCCCCGCACCAAACTTTGCTTCGCCCCAAGCTGCAGCGTTGGCATCATTTTCAATAACTACTCGAAGTCCGATCAATTGCGAAAGTTCGCCATCTAAATTCACGCCATTCCAGTCAGCAATGTTTGGCGTAGCTAACATGGTCTTTCGATCAGAGGAGACAAATCCCGCGGCAGAGACACCAACCGATGTCACCGTGAATTGTTGTAAGAGCTCTTTAGCAATTTCTGCAATGGCAGAGGTAAGGGCTTTGCCACCTTGTCTGGGAGTATCTTTTCGTGCAGTTGCTAGAACTTTTCCATTTTCATCGACAACGCCACCTAATATCTTTGTGCCACCAACATCAATACCAATCGAATGTGACAAGTTAAGCCTCTAAGACGCGCTTGAGCTGATCTAGGGCTTGATCGATAGTGGCCTTCTCGGCTTTTTGACGCATCATCGCTGGAATTGGCATCGATAAATCCACAGTGAGTGAATAAGTAACACTCGTAGTATCGGCATCGATGCTCTTTATTTCATACGAGCCATCCATTGCAGTTAGCAGATCAGCATCATCGAGAGAGAAACTCAAAACAGCCGGAGCCTTCGACCAGTCATAATCCAAGATCACTCGATCCTTCATCATGCCCGCATCGATAGTCATCTTGGCCTTAATGATTCGCCCTAAGTCATCGCGGCCTAACACCTCAACCGACTTGATCGATGAGGACCATTCTGGGTACTTGTCCAGGGCAAATAAAAGGTCGGTAACCGCTGCCAGAGGGGCGTCAACGGAGATAGTTGCAGTACTTAAATCGCTCATGGTGCAAGGTTACCCCTCTTCCCAATTTATCAAAGCCCACGCTAGCGTTAGCGCTATGAATGAAATCACTAATCCAGCCCTTGTCCCAACAGCAACCGCCGGCAACCTGACTAATCTGATCGCAGAACGCGCATGGTTTGAGCCAGAGCGCATCATCATGTCTCGCCCGCTCGGAGATGCTTGGCAGAGTCTGACAGCGCGCGATGTTGAACAAGAGGTTCGAGCCACCGCTAAAGGCTTAATCGCCGCCGGAGTCCAAATTGGTGACCGCGTGGCCATCATGTCTCGCACACGTTATGAATGGACGATTTTAGATTTTGCTATTTGGTTTGCAGGTGGAATTGTGGTTCCTGTCTATGACACATCGTCAGCTGAACAGATTGATTGGATTCTCAATGATTCAGGATCTGTTGGAATCATCGTAGAAACCCCCGCACTTCGCGAATTAGTTTCAACGGTTTTGCCTGCCCACACTAAACATGTGTGGACAATGACAGAAGATGTTTTGACAATTTTAAGGAATACTGGCGCACATATTGGTGATGATGAAATTGATCGCCGACGGCATGCTTTAGTGCCTGACACAATCGCAACAATTATTTATACATCTGGAACCACCGGTAAGCCTAAAGGCGTTGTTCTAACACATAGTAATTTCTTATCCGAGTGCGGCAATGTTGTTCAAGGCAATGCGAATTTGTTTCTCAAGCCAAATGGATCGACACTGCTCTTCCTTCCAGTTGCCCACGTCTTTGGTCGAATGGTTCAGGTCGGTGCGGTCGCAGCGGGATTACATTTAGCCCATTGCAGTGATCCAGTTGGCCGATTGCCCATGGATCTGGCCTCATTTAAGCCAACATTTGTTTTAGCGGTCCCTCGTATTTTTGAAAAGATATACAACGGTGCAGAGTCTCGCGCAGTTGCCGCTGGAAAGGGGAAGATCTTTGCCAAGGCTGCAGCAGTTGCGATTGCATACTCA
>Ga0163199_1000118_pt1 | contig 48921 bp, 51 predicted proteins | sample PL_2010_150m_FD_113537 | JGI IMG/M metagenome (GOLD analysis project Ga0163199, IMG submission 113537) | Freshwater microbial communities from Powell Lake, British Columbia, Canada to study Microbial Dark Matter (Phase II) - PL_2010_150m | ecosystem: Environmental > Aquatic > Freshwater > Lake ...
GAACGGGGTGGACGCGACGCGGCTGATACGCCAGATACACGGCTACGGGAACATACCGATCATCGCCATGACCGCCAACGCCTTTGCCGAGGACAAGGCGCGCTGCTTCGAAGCGGGGATGAATGACTTCCTGATCAAGCCCTTCATCCCCGACGAACTGTTTGCGATCTTGTTGCGAGCACTGCGTCAGCGAGAGGTTTAGCTGAGAGCGTGTCGTCGCCTGATCGACCTCAGTGCGCCCAAGCGGCAAGTTCCCACGCCTGATCCTGTGGCAGCGGAGGAACGATAACTGCCGATCGGTACTTCTTGTGCATCTACCCGGCGGCGCGCGAACTGTTTGCCCTGCGCTCCAGATCAGGGCTTCCTGCTCCACTTGCCCTCGGCGTCGCGTAGCCACCAGCCGGACTTCCACTGCTGGTGCCAGCGTTGGCGCATCAGAACCCAGACTTCCGGTTCGGCGTCGCGGCGGCCGTTGCTGTCGGCCAAAGCCTGGATCAGCGCCTTGCGTTCCTCATTTTCCGTGTCGATCAACTTTTCCGCTATCTGGCGCTTGGCCAATGAGAGTTTGACGCCATCGCGCAGGTAGATGAATCCATCAGCGCCCAGACCGATTTCGCCGGGTTCGTAAAAGCGTATCAGGCGCGAAGTACGCTGCGCCAGGGAATGTTTGACGACAATAACCGGCGGCGTGCCTATATCCAGATTGATGGCGGTTTTGGGCGGTTCCGCCGCGGACACGGGAAGCGCAAGGCAGGCAAGCAGGAGCAGGAGTTGTTTCATCAGGGTTCCTTGGATCTATTTGCCGGCCAGCAGCAGTTTGAGGTCGGCGGCGATGTTGGCCGGTGTTTCGCCATGGCGCACAAGCAAACGCAGCCTGCCTTGCGGGTCGAAGACGTAGCTGCCGGTGGAGTGGTCGACGCTGTAGCTGCCGGGAGTCGATCCGGCCTGTTTGGCATAGAACACCTTGAAGTCTTTCGCCACCGCGGCGGTACCTTTTTCATCCGCGTACAGGCCGAGAAAGCTCGGGTGGAACGCAGGCGCGTACTGGGCCAGCACGGCCGGTGTATCGCGCGCCGGGTCCACGGTTACGAACAGCACCTGCACCCGTTTGGCGTCTTCGCCGAGAAGCTTCATGGTGGCCGCCATGGCGGACAGGGTGGTGGGGCAGACATCCGGGCACTGCGTATAGCCGAAAAACATCACGACGACCTTGCCGCGGAAATCTGCGAGGCGGCGCGGCTGGCCGTTGTAGTCGGTAAGGCTGAAATCCTTGCCCCAGTCGACCTTCGAGAGATCGTTGGAAACGAACAGCGGCGGCTCGGAACATCCGGCCAGCAGCAGGACAGCGCACAGGAAAAGAGCCGACAGCAGCTTCATGGGGACCGAAATGGGGGATTGATCAAAACAGCAATCAGTGTACCTCGTTTACCATCGGGCCTTGCCGTATACTTCCATACTTTTGGCGGGGACAATAGTGAATTCGCATAGCGTATCGGTTTCCGGAGGAACACCCAAAGCCCTTGCCAGGGCATGGTTGTGGCTGGGGCTGATGGCGCTGATCGGTTCCGGGCTGCTGGCCATATTGCTGGTGCTGTCGCGCACGCCGGGCATCCAGGATATTTTCCCGCTGAAGGACTTGTTTCGTGCCGCGCTGGTGGTGCATGTCGACCTGTCGGTGGCGATCTGGTTCATAGCGTTTGCCGCGGTGATCTGGAGTGCGCTGGGGAGTGACGGCGTAGCCTGGCTGGGATGGGGCGGCTTCGTGCTGGTGGCAGTCGGTACCGCAATCATGACGGTTTCGCCGTTTCTGCCGGGCGCCGATCCGGTGCTCAACAATTACATTCCGGTGTTGCAGCAAAAGACCTTCTACGTCTCGCTGTGGATTTGCGGCGCGGGTTTCAGTCTCGCCGTACTGCGCGCGCTGATCACCACATGGCCACGGCCTTCCTTTGGCGCCCCGTTGCAACTCGGCGCTTTTCTTGGCGCGGTGGCAGCGTTTCTGGCGCTGGCCGCCTTCGTCTGGTCCTGGATCGTTGTACCGCGGATCGAGGAAAAGATTTACTTCGAAGTGCTGTTCTGGGGTGGCGGGCATACCCTGCAGTTCCAGCACGCCCTGCTGATGGTGGTGGCCTGGCTTTGGATAGCCGCGCATCTCGGTCGTCCTTCCGCGGTATCGCCGCGGGCCCTTTCGGCAATGTTCTGGATTGCTGCGCTGCCCCTGCTGGTGGTGCCGGCGATTTACTTCACGATCCCGGCGGGCGAACTGCCGCACATGGAACTTTTTGCCAAGCTCATGATCTGGGGGCATCCCTACATGGCGCCGCTGATCCTGGTCGGCTTCCTCAGCCTGTGGGCGACGCGCAAGTCAGCCGCAGATCCGGCCAAATCGGCGTTCATCGCCTCGTTTTCACTGTTCGCGGTGGGCGGCGTGCTGGCCTATCTGATCCAGGGTGTCAACGTGGTGATCCCTGCGCACTATCACGGCTCCACCGTGGGCGTGACGCTGGCTTTCATGGGCCTGACCTACGTGTTGCTGCCGCAACTGGGTTTCGGCGAGGTACGGGGGCGCATGGCGCGCTGGCAGCCCTACGTGTATGGTGGCGGGCAACTGATTCATGTGCTGGGCCTGGCGTGGTCAGGCGGCTATGGAGTGCAGCGCAAGGTGGCTGGCGCCGAGCAGGCTCTGACCACGCTGCCGCAGAAAATCGGCATGGGCATGATGGGTCTGGGCGGATTGATCGCCGTGATCGGTGGCATCATGTTCGTGCTGGTCTGCCTCAAGGTCATGGCGCCGCGCCGGCGGGGATGATCCGGATGCCGTCGCCGCAGAATCCGCGGACAAAATAATCCCGGCTCAAGGCCGGGATTGAATCCGGTTCCTGGTGGAAACGGAAGAGGAGATGGCTGGGCGTCAGCCTTTGCCGGCACCGCAACTGGCGCGCATGCGTTTGCCGATGGACATGACGAACTGCAGCGCCGCTTGATTCTCGGGGTCGCTCATCAGGTGGATCATTGACATGATGCCGCCTGACGGCGGCGGCAGTTTCCGGGCATCCTCGGCGCCGGTAGTGAGGCAGCCGGCGAGCTGGTCGACCATGTCGATGTGCTTGATCATGCTCGGCAGTTTGTCCGCAAGAATGTCGAGCGAGCCGGAGGCGTTAAGGCGATCGAGGATGTCGATCAGGCGTTCGACGCCGCTGCGGTTGAGGCGGTCGATGACGCTGAGGGCCTCGGCGCCCATCTGCGCCACGCGTCCGACCATGTCGTCGTTCATCGCGTCCTCGGCCGCCGCCACGGTGCGGGCAATGTCGACGATGCGCTGCAGGTCGCCGTTCTCTACCAGCCGCGTCAGCACCGGCAGAGCGCGATCGATGCCGCTGCGGTTGAGGCGGTCGAGCAGATCGAGCGCCTGGGCGCCATTCTCCGCCAGCCGCGACACCATGTCGTCGGTGACCGAGTCCTTGGCAGCCTGCATCACGCGTTCGAGTTCCGGAATGCTGCCTATTTCGCAAGTATTGTCACTCATGGCCGTCTCCTTACAGCAAACCGCGAGCCGAGATCCAATACAGCTTGTTGTAGGCAAGCTTGAACCAGTGGATGGCGCGGGTCGGCGCCTTGGGATCGGGCGGCTTTACATAGTTGAACATGGCGTAGGTTGCCGATTCCGAGCCGGTCTGGATGAAACAGAAAACCTTTCCGTCATACTTGCGCACCGGTGCGCCGAACTTGATCATGGCGACGATGTTGGCCCCCACCGTCTCCGCCTCGAAGTGCGCCGTGGAACCCGCCTTGCTGATCGGGATGTTGGTGGTGTCACCCAAAACGAAGACGTTGCTGCGGCCTTCCATGTTGAGGTTGAAGCGGTCGGTGGGAATCCAGCCATTCTGTCCAAGCTTGTTGGTCTCGATGACTTCCATGCCCTTGTGCGACGGTATCGAGATCAGCATGTCGTAATTGATCTCGGTGCCTTCTTCGCTATGAAGCATGCGCTTCTCGCCGTCGACCGACTTGAGGTTGAACAGCGTTTCGTAGGTAATGCCCCGCTTGTCCATCTCCGGTTGCGCCCATTTGGCGACGTTCTCCAGCGTGTGCACGCGGCCGATCGGATAGGTGTAGTGGATCTGAACCTTGTCGCGAATCCCCCGGTCCCTGAAAAAATCATCGAGCATGAAAGTTATTTCGAGCGGCGCCATCGGACATTTGTGCGGCACGCCCATCGCAATGACGATTTTGCCTTCCTTGAATTCGCGCACGCGGTGAAACAGTTTCACCGCCGTCTCTTCGGTATAGAAGAACTCGGCGTTTTCCTTGAGGCCGGGGATCGAGTCCGGGAACATGCGCGACCCGGTGGCGATGACCAGGATGTCGTAGCTGTGCACTTTGCCGCTCTTGGTCTTCACCTTGTTTTCGTCGAGCATGAAGGTCTCGACCGGATCGACATGAAACTGGATGCTCGGCTCAAGCAGGCTGGCCTGGTCCTTGTACATCTCATCGGGAGTCATTTTCCCCACCGCGACGTAGAGCAGTCCGGGCTGGTACATGTGCTTGTCCGATGCCGAAAGCATGGTCAACTGAACCTTGCCGGATTTCAGGTCGTCCTTGAGGGTGCGCGCTACGTTGTTGGCCAGAATGGTTCCGCCCATGCCGCCGCCGATAACCAGTATCTTCATGTCTGTCTCCTCTTTTTATTGATGATGATCGGCGCCTGCGGCACCGTCCTTGCTGCGCTACGTGATGTTCGCTACTTGGTCCTTCTCAGATTTACATGCCATACACCCGCTTCTTCGTGGCTGCCCAGGTGCTCGTGGCCAACCTTCTTCAGCCATTGCGGAATCTCCGCCGCAGAGCCCTTGTCGGTGGACAGGACCTCGATCTCGTCGCCGATCTCGACCATTTTGATCGCAGCAATCAGTTCCATCAGGGGGCCGGGGCAGAAACTGCCGCGGGCATCGACAAGCTTTTTTTCTGCCATGAATGCTTTTCCTCGTTTGTTTTAGAAAGACCAGACCTGTCCGCCCTTGCATTCGTCCAGGAACATGGTCAGGCCCATAGCTTCACCAATATAGTCCTCAAGTCCTCCTTGTTCAATTCCCAACACGTCCATGGCCATTGAGCACGGGTGAATTTTTGCGTCGCCGAGCGTCACAGCGTGCTCAAAAAGGATTTTGAAGGGAGGAACATTCTTCTGCTCCATCAGCTCGCCCACGGGACCCTCGCACGGCGCCTGTACTTCGGCGCCTTTCACGAAGTAGCGCAGCGCGTTCATGGAGAGAAATACAAGTACCTCGTTGCCGCTTACGGCGCCGACCGACGCGAGCATTGCGGCCATTTGCAACTGTTCTCGCTTGTCCGAGAGGACTACAACACTGATCTTGTTCGACTCCATCTTTTAATCTCCGATGTCCGCAGAGCCTTGGCCTGCAATCCTCTGGCCGACACTGCAAAGTACCTACGCTATCACGATGGTTACTTGGGGTGCAGAGATTTGTGAGCAAATCTGTTAATGCTCGAATAGACACCACAACTGGGCGATCAGTGACGCCTCCGGTCATCTTGAACTGGAGCGACTTTTCGTCCCGGGTGCGGCGGAGGCGCGCCAACCCAACTGGCGCGAAATGCTGCGGGCGGCGGCAAGGATCGCTTTCGGCATCGTGCCATTCCAGTCGGGCGGCATGAGGCCGGCGTGGCCCAAACCGGTAATCGCCAGCACCATCTTGCCGTCGTGATTGAAGACCGGAGCGGAGAAGGCGTTGATACCCGGAATCAGCGAGCCGACGACGCGCGACATACCGTGTTCGCGAGCAGCGGCCACAAGGACGTCGAACTGCGCGCGCGTCACCGGTGCACGGGTATCGCCGCCGCGGGCGTTGATCCGGAGTTCTTCTTCAATCTGGCGCTGCAGCACCGGCGAGTCGAAAAAGGCGACAAAGCACAGGCCGATGGCCGAATGCAGCAGCGGCATCACCGCGCCGGTGCGCAGATTGACGGTGACCGGCCGCTTTGAGTCGACCCAGCGGACGATGGTCGGGCCCATGTTGCCCCACACCGCCAATGCCACCGTTTCCCCGATTTCCTCACTGAGCGTATCCAGTACAGGGGTCGCCACGCGCACGGCGTCGAGCCGGGCGAGACTGGCCAGCCCTAGATCCAGCGCAAAGTGGCCGAGATCGTAGCGGCCCGACAGCGGATCCTGCGTCACCAGTCCGGTGCGCATGAAGCTGACCAGGTAGCGGTGGGCTTTGGCGGCCGGCATGCAGGCCTCTTTGGCCAGATCGCGCAGCATCATCGGCCCGCCGTGATCGGCCAGCACGCGCAGCAGCGGCACGCCGACTTCTATCGACTGGATTCCCTGGCGGCTGCCTTCGTTTTTTTCTTCGGCTAACATGATGGGGATTATAGAATCGCTGTTGCTTGCCCGCGAAGCGGAATTCCAAGTACGCAAAGCGGAGCCAGCGCCGACTTTCAAAATTGCCCAACCCATGAGCCCCGTCCTCGTCTTCGACATCGAAACCATTCCCGACATCACCGGTCTGCGCACGCTGCACGAGCTGCCGCCGACGCTGGCCGACGGCGAGGTGGCCGAGTTCGCTTTCCAGCGTCAGCGGGCGAAGAACGGCAGCGACTTCCTGCCGCTGCATTTGCAGCGCGTGGTGGTGATTTCCTGCGCCTTGCGCAGCGATGAAGGCTTCCGGGTGTGGTCACTGGCGGAACCAAAATCCGGGGAGGGCGAAATCATCCAGCGCTTCTTCGACGGTGTGGAGAAGTTCACGCCGCAGATCGTGTCCTGGAACGGCGGCGGCTTCGACTTGCCGGTGCTGCATTATCGCGGCCTGATCCATCGCGTTACCGCGCCGCGCTACTGGGACATGGGCGAGGGCGACTACCGCGACTCGAAAGACTTCAAGTGGAACAACTACATCAGCCGCTATCACTCGCGTCACCTCGATCTGATGGACCTGCTGGCGATGTACCAGCCGCGCGGCAGTGCACCGCTCGATCAACTGGCGCGACTCATGGGGCTGCCGGGCAAGCTCGGCATGGACGGTTCCGCCGTCTGGGGCGCGTGGCTCGAGGGTCGCATCGACGAGATTCGCGATTATTGCGAAACAGACGTGGTGAATACCTGGCTGGTTTTCCTGCGCTTTCAGTTGATGCGCGGCCTGCTGACGGCCGCCGAACACGACAAGGAACTGGAACTGCTGAAAGCCACGCTGGCGGCGACCGGCCTGCCGCACTGGAAGGAATTCATGGCCGCATGGGAGGCATCATGCTGATCGACGCACGCGATTCGACGCTGCTGGTGGTGGATGTGCAGGGCAAGCTGGTGCCGGCCATCTCCGGCTGGCAGACTTTGCTGGACCATGTCATCTGGTTGATCCGCGTCGCGCGGAAACTGGAGATCCCGGTAGTGGCGTGTGAGCAGTACCCGCAGGGCCTGGGTCCGACCCATCCGGCGGTGGCGGCCGAACTGCCGGCCGGCTGCGTTGCCAGCAAGCTGCATTTTTCGGCCGTGGCCGGCGCCTGTCACGCGCTGGACCAACCGGGAGGAAGCAGCCAATACGTGGTCTGCGGCATGGAAACCCACGTCTGCGTGCTGCAGACGGTGATCGAACTGCTGGCGGCCGGCAGGCAGGTATTCGTGGTCGAGGAGGCGGTCGGGTCGCGCCGCGATTCCGACAAGGCGCTGGCGCTGGCGCGCATGCGCGATGCCGGGGCAAGCATCGTCAGTCGTGAGATGGTGGCCTTCGAATGGCTGCGGCGTGCCGATTCCGAGGTGTTCCGCGAGGTCAGCAAAGCCTTTCTGCGCTGAAGGCCGCGCCAATCCCCGGGCTTGAGGAATTAGAGTTGCGCGACTACACGCGGTCGAGGATGTGCGCTATTATTCGAACGGTTGTTTGAAACGGCCGTTCGTTCCTGTTCGGTCGACGCTACCCAATAAGATACAGGAGGGCACCATGGGCCAATACATCGCCCCTTTGCGCGACATGCATTTCGTCTTGCACGAACTGTTCGACGTCACCACCGAACTCAAGGCTTTGCCGGCGCATGCCGAACTCGACGCCGACACCATCAATCAGCTGCTTGAAGAAGGTGGCAAGTTCACCTCCAAAGTGTTGTTCCCGCTCAACCACGTCGGCGATCGCGAGGGCTGCCAGCTCGATCCGGTGACCCATGAGGTGAAGACGCCGACCGGCTTCAAGGAGGCCTACCGCCAGTTCGTCGACGGCGGCTGGCCGGCGCTGACCTGCGATGCGGAATTCGGCGGACAGGGCTTGCCGATCATCGTGTACAACTCCCTGGCCGAGATGCTGAACTCCGCCAACCAGGCCTGGTACATGTATCCGGGCCTCTCTCATGGCGCCTACGAATGCCTGCATGAGCACGGCACGCCGGAACTGAAGGCGCTGTACCTGCCCAGGCTGGTCTCGGGCCAATGGACCGGAACCATGTGCCTCACCGAGGCGCATTGCGGCACCGATCTCGGCCTGATGCGCTCCAAGGCCGTGCCCCAGACCGACGGTTCGTACAAGATCACCGGCAGCAAGATATTCATCTCCGCCGGCGAACACGACATGGCAGAGAACATCGTGCATCTGGTGCTGGCCCGTCTGCCCGATGCGCCTCCCGGCACCAAGGGCATCTCGTTGTTCATCGTGCCGAAGTTCATCCCCAATGCCGATGGCACGCTGGGTGCACGTAACTCCATCACCTGCGGCGCCCTCGAAGAAAAGATGGGCATCCACGGCAATTCGACCTGCCAGATGAACCTGGACGATGCCGCCGCGTGGCTGATCGGCCAACCGCACAAGGGGCTCAATGCCATGTTCATCATGATGAACGCGGCGCGCCTCGGCGTCGGCATGCAGGGCCTCGGCCTGACCGAAGTGGCCTACCAGAACGCGCTGGTCTATGCCAAGGACCGGCTGCAGATGCGCAGCCTGTCTGGCGTCAAGGCGCCGGACAAGGCGGCCGACCCGATCATCGTGCACCCCGATGTGCGGCGCATGCTGCTCACCGCCAAGGCCTACGCCGAAGGAGGTCGCGCCTTTTCGTCCTTCGTCGCGCTGCAGATCGATCGCGAGCTGAGCCATCCGGACGAAGCCGTGCGCAAGGACGCCGCCGATCTGGTAACGCTGCTGACGCCGATCATCAAGGCCTTCATGACCGACAACGGATGGATCGCCACTTCCGAAGCGATGCAGGTCTATGGCGGCCACGGCTACATCGCCGAGTGGGGCATGGAGCAGTATGTGCGCGATGCGCGCATCAACATGATTTACGAAGGCACCAACACCATCCAGTCGCTCGACCTGCTGGGGCGCAAGATCCTGATGGACAACGGCGCCAAGCTGAAGAAGTTCGGCGCGCTGGTGCAGGCTTTCGTCGAGGAAAACGGCACCGACGACGCCATGAGCGAATTCATCACGCCGCTGGCCGATCTCGGCGACAAGGTGACCAAGCTGACCACCGAAATCGGCATGAAGGCCTTCCAGAATCCGGACGAGGTCGGCGCCGCGGCCGTTCCCTATCTGCGCGTGGTCGGCCATCTGGTGTACAGTTACTTCTTCGCCCGCATGGCGAAGATCGCCCTGGCCAAGCGGGACTCCGGCGACAACTTTTACAAAGCCAAACTTGCCACTACGCGTTTCTATTTCGCCCGCCTGCAGCCCGAGACGGCGATGCTGATACGTCAGGCGCGCGCCGGCGCCAAGTCCCTGCTCGATCTCGAAGCCGAACTGTTCTAGGAAAAATCCATCATGAGCAATTTCATCGTCAAGAAAGTCGCCGTCCTCGGTGCCGGCGTGATGGGCGCGCAGATCGCCGCCCACTGCGTCAATGCCAAAGTTCCGGTGGTGCTGTTCGACCTGCCGGCACCGGCCGGCCCCAAGAACGGCATCGTGCTGCGCGCCATCGAAGGCCTCAAGAAACTCAGCCCGGCACCGCTGGGCAACAAGGACGATGCCGTCTGCATCGAGGTCGGCAACTACGACGACAACCTCGAACTGCTGAAAAACTGCGACCTGATCATCGAGGCGATCGCCGAACGGATGGACTGGAAGCACGACCTGTACAAGAAGGTCGCGCCCTTCATTGCGCCGAATGCGATCTTCGCTTCCAACACCTCGGGCCTGTCGATCACGTCGCTGTCCGACGGCTTCGCTGCCGACCTCAAGGCGCGCTTCTGCGGTGTGCATTTCTTCAACCCGCCGCGCTACATGCATCTGGTGGAACTGATTCCGACTGCCTCGACACGGCCGGAAATCCTCGACCAGCTCGAAGGCTTCCTCGTCACCACGCTGGGCAAGGGCGTGGTTCGCGCCAAGGACACGCCCAATTTCATCGCCAACCGCGTCGGCGTCTTCAGCATGATGGCGACGATCCACGAGGCGGAAAAATTCGGTCTGTCGTGCGACGTGGTCGACGACCTCACCGGGACCAAGCTGGGCCGCGCCAGGTCCGGCACCTTCCGCACCGCAGACATCGTCGGCCTCGACACCATGGGCCACGTGGTCAAGACCATGCAGGACACGCTGCCCGACGATCCTTTCGCCGCCGTGTACAAGACGCCGGAAGTGCTGACCAAACTGGTGGCGGCGGGCGCCCTCGGCCAGAAGAGCGGTGCCGGCTTCTACAAGAAAGTCGGCCGCGAGGTGCAGCGCCTCGACTTTGCCACCGGCCAGTATGTGGCGGGCGGCGGCAAGGCCGACGACCTGGTGGCGCGCATCCTCAAGGAAAAGGATCCGGCCAAGCGCATGAAGGCGCTGCGCGAATCGGCCAACCCGCAGGCGCAATTTCTCTGGGCGATTTTCCGCGACTCGTTCCACTACATCGCCGTGCATCTTGAGGCGATTGCCGACAACGCGCGCGATGTCGATTTCGCCATGCGCTGGGGTTTCGGCCAGAAACTCGGACCTTTCGAAACATGGCAGGCGGCCGGCTGGCAGCAGATCGCCGGCTGGGTGAAAGAAGACATCGACGCCGGCAAGGCGCTGTGCGCCGCGCCGCTGCCGGCCTGGGTATTGGACGGACGCACGGGAGTGCACGCCGCGGACGGCTCCTGGTCGCCGGCACGCAAAGCCAATGTGGCGCGCGCCGATCTGCCGGTGTATCGCCGCCAGATCTTCCGCGCCCAGGTTCTGGGCGAGGGCGCGGTGGATGGCAGCAAGGCCGGCACCACGGTATTCGAAGACGAGTCGCTACGCATCTGGCATCAGGGCGACGAAGTCCTGATCCTGTCGCTGAAAACCAAGATGCACGTCATCGGCGCTGGCGTTGTCGCCGGACTGGCCAAGGCCATCGCCGAAGCCGAGGCCAACTACAAGGGGCTGGTGATCTGGGGCGCGGACGCGGCCGAAGGCGGCGCCTTCTCCGCCGGTGCCGACCTGCAATCGATGCTGCCGCTGTTCATGTCGGGCGGCGTCAAGGCCATCGAACCGGAAGTCGCCAAGCTGCAGCAGGCATTCCAGGCCATGAAGTACGCCAACGTGCCGGTGGTCGCGGCCGTGGCCGGCCTCGCGCTGGGCGGCGGTTGCGAACTGGCGCTGCATGCGGCCAAGCGCGTCGCCTCGATCGAGTCCTACATGGGCCTGGTTGAAGTCGGCGTCGGCCTGATTCCCGCCGGCGGCGGCCTCAAGGAAGCGGCGCTGCGCTCGGCGGCGGATGCCAAGGGCAACGACCTGCTGCAGTTCCTCAAGAACAACTTCATGAACCCGGCCACGGCAGCCGTTTCAAAGTCGGCGCTGGAAGCACGGCAAATGGGCTATCTGAAGGCCGACGACGTGATCGTCTTCAACGCCTACGAGTTGCTGCACGTCGCCAAGGTGGAAGCGCGCGCCATGTTCGATTCCGGCTACCGCCCGCCGCTGCAAAAGCTGGTGCCGGTCGCCGGGCGCTATGCCATCGCCACGATCATGATGCAGCTGGTCAACATGCGCGACGGCGGCTTCATCTCCGCCCACGACTTCAAGCTGGGGCAGATGATCGCCACGGTGGTGTCCGGCGGCGATGTCGATCCGGGCAGCCTGGTCAGCGAGCAGTGGCTGCTAGATCTGGAGCGCAAGGCCTTCATGGAACTGCTGAACCATCCCAAGACCCAGGAACGCATCATGGGCATGATGCAGACCGGCAAGCCGGTTAGAAACTGAGGAGAATAGAAATGACAAAACAACTTCAAGACGCCTACATCGTTGCCGCCACCCGCACCCCGATCGGCAAGGCGCCGCGCGGCATGTTCCGCAATGTGCGACCCGACGACCTGCTGGTGCGCGCGATCCGTTCCGCCATGAGCCAGGTGCCGGGCCTCGACCCGAAACTGGTCGAGGACGCCATCGTCGGCTGTTCCTTTCCGGAAGGCGAATCCGGCCTCAACATGGCGCGCAACGCCGTGCTGCTGGCGGGCCTGCCCAATACCGTGGGCGGTGTCACCGTCAATCGCTTCTGCGCCTCGGGCATCACCGCCATCGCCATGGCCGCCGACCGCATCCGCGTCGGCCAGGCCGATGTCATGATCGCCGGCGGCGCCGAGTCGATGTCGATGGTGCCGATGGGCGGCTTCCATCCCTCGGTCAACATGAATGTCTTCGCCGATGAAAATGTCGGCATGGCCTACGGCATGGGCCTCACCGCCGAGAAGGTCGCCAATCAATGGAAGGTGACGCGCGAGGCTCAGGACCAGTTCGCGCTGGCCTCGCACCAGAAAGCCATCGCCGGACAGCAGGCGGGCGAGTTCGACAACGAGACGACTTCGGTCGAGATCGTCGAACGCGTGCCGAACCTTTCCTCCGGCGAGGTCGACCTGAAAACGCGCACCGTCAATCGCGACGAAGGCGCGCGCGCCGATTCGACGCTGGCGGCGCTGGCCAAACTCAAGCCGGTATTTGCCGCCAAGGGTTCGGTGACCGCCGGCAACAGTTCGCAAACCTCGGACGGTGCCGGCGCGCTGATCCTGGTCAGCGAGAAGATCCTCAAGCAGTTCAACCTGACGCCGCTGGCGCGTTTCGTGTCGTTCGCGGTGCGCGGCGTGCCGCCGGAGATCATGGGCATCGGCCCCAAGGAAGCGATCCCCGTCGCCTGCCGGCTTGCCGGCATCACCCAGGATCAGCTTGACTGGATCGAACTCAACGAAGCCTTCGCCGCACAGGCGCTGGCGGTGATCGGCGATCTGGGCCTCGATCCGGCGAAGGTCAATCCGCTGGGCGGCGCCATTGCGCTCGGCCATCCGCTCGGCGCCACCGGCGCGATCCGCGCCGCGACCACGGTGCATGCCCTGCGACGGCGCAACCTCAAGTACGGCATGGTGACCATGTGCGTCGGCACCGGCATGGGCGCGGCGGGGATTTTCGAGCGGATGTAACGAGATCAGCGGTTGCCGCCACCAGATTCGGCGTGGCAGCAACCGCTCGTTCTACGGCGCGTCGCCGCCTTGGCCCCGTTCAGCATAGCCTGCCTCGCGCTGGCTGCGTAAAGCAAGAACGAATACGGTATCGATTTCGGCAATGTAGCGATACAAGGCCAAATAACCGTGCGACCGCCTTCCGATCACCAATTTCCGCTTGCCGTTGCTGACGGGGCGGCCGATCCTCGGGTTGTGTTCCAACACATCGAGCGCATTGATGATTTCTCGAATGCGCAATTCCGGGTTTTCAACCTGGTATCGGGCGAGGTGGTCGAGGATGCGATCAATATCTTCCGCCAGCTCGGGCGCCAACTCGATGCGCGACATCGCGACGCAACCTCAACGCAAGCTCAGCGCGCCAACTTGCGGGCTGCCGGGCGCTTGACGGACTTGCCGGCAAGGCGCTGCTCCAGGTAATGGCGCATAGCTTCCCAAGGGATCGTTGCGCCCGAGTCGACGATGCGGGCATAGCGCTTCTCCGCGACCGTATCGAAATCGGCACGAAGTTCTGCCTGCTCGGCCTTTTCCGCAATGGCAGCGAGCATAAACCCGTGCGATGTCGTGCCGGATCGCTTCGCCGCGGCTGCCACACGGGCCTTCAGGTCCTCCGGCATGCGTATGGTTGTCGTAGTCACGGGCGCCTCCACGAAGCGAGTTGAGATATGCGATCACTGTAGCACACTGGTGTCACTTTTTTCCTGGCGGGAGTTGATGCTCTGAATCGCCCATGACAGAAGCGCTGGCGGAATGGGTGTAAATGGGTGTAGTATTGGTGCCCATGATCCGATCCCATGCTGTCCAGATAAGCCCCGAGATCCTGAACCTCATTGCCGGCATCGATGAGTTCAAGGGAGCCTGGCGCGCGCTCGGCATCCTGGCGCCGGACCGGCTTTCGGCATTGCTCCGCGTCGCCACCATCGAAAGCATCGGCTCGTCTACCCGCATCGAGGGCAGTCGGTTGTCGGATCGTGAAGTCGAGCGCCTGCTGTCCAACTTGCAGATCAAGTCCTTCACGACCCGCGACGAACAGGAGGTGGCGGGCTACGCCGAGGTCATGGAACGGGTCTTCTCGTCCTGGCCGGACATCGCGCTGACCGAGAACCACATCAAGCAGTTGCACCGTGATCTGCTGGCCTACAGCGAGAAGGACGCCAGGCACCGGGGCCACTACAAGACGTCCACCAACAGCGTGGTCGCCTTCGACCAGAATGGCAAACAGTTGGGCGTGGTGTTCGAAACCGCTACGCCCTTCGACACGCCGCGCCTGATGACCGAGCTGGTCACGCGGTTCAACGAAGAGCGCGCCGCCGCGCGGCTCCACCCGCTGCTGCTGATCGGCATCTGGGTCGTGGTGTTTCTGGAGATCCACCCCTTTAAGGACGGCAATGGCCGTCTGAGCCGGGTGCTGACCACCTTGTTGCTGCAGCAGGCAGGCTATGCCTATGTGCCGTACAGCTCGCTCGAAAGCGTGATCGAGCAGAGCAAGGACGCCTACTACCTCGCGCTACGGCAGACGCAAGGGACGATCCGGACCGAATCTCCGGACTGGCAGCCCTGGCTGGTGTTTTTCCTGCGTGCGCTGGCTGAGCAAGTGCGACGCCTGAATCGCAAGGTGGAGCGCGAAAAAATCGTGCTGGCCGTGTTGCCCGAACTCTCGCTGCAGATCGTCGAGTTCGCGCGGGAACACGGACGCGTGACGATGGGGGATGCGATGCGGCTGACCGGCGGCAATCGCAACACACTCAAGCAGCATTTCCGCGCCCTGGTCAATCGGGGTCAGCTTAGACAACACGGGGCTGGCCGGGGTGTCTGGTATGACTGAATTGTTCCGTGATGGGGTTGCCAGCCAAGGGGGCCAGAGCTATTCGACTTTGGGAAATGATTCTGACGCCCATGGCATTCAGTCGTGTTGTCTCATGCCAAGAGTCGGCGCTGGCGATACGGCAGCTGTTCGGCCTGAGCTGCCTGTGGCAGAGCAGTTTGTGTCCGGCAGCAGTGGCGTGGTAAGCCGACCGTCAATCGTTACAACACCCGAACGCCTGCTTTCCCATCTGACGAACGCGAATACCCGACCCTAAGCGGCCTATCCCCACCGAGCAAAGTGGATCGCAATGTATATATTTGCTTCAGCTGATCGCGGCACATCGAAAAATATGACTCAAGGCTACGCGTTCGAGATTCTGTCCATCAGCGGCGATTGGTGTCTTGGTCTATCAATCAGAGTCCGGTCAAAAACCAAGGAGTCGGATTATGGAATGCGCTCAAAACGCGAAATCTGGAACAAGGGCAAACTCGTCGGCCAGAAGGCCCCGGCTCAAGCCCAAGGACATCTGGGCTATCGCTTTGACAAGCCTTGGCTGGCCGGGTGTGACTTGTCAGGCCTTGCCGTCCTTGCGCTCGCGTTCCGGTGACCATTCCCGCATCTCTTGAGCGATGAACTCGGCCAGTGGCGTGATCTGGCCTTTGACGCTCGCGGCCTCTAGGGCTTTCATGTAGGCATCCCGCCGGCTCATCCGGATCACCGTCCACGGGTAGCCGCCGGACGCCAGCAGCGTGTTCATCAGGAAGCGACCGATACGACCGTTGCCGTCGAAGTACGGATGGATAAAGACAAAAAGGTGGTGCCCAAGCACTGCGCGAACGCAAGCCTCGGATTCCGCTTCGAGCATTTCCCACAGGGCTTCCAGCGAATCCAGAAGCGCCTCGCTGGGTAGCGGCGTGTGCATCGAGTTGCGGATGAAGATTGGGCCACGCCGATAGCCGGCGAGCTGACTGGCTTCGACGATGCCGGCTGTAACGGACGGGCCGAACAGCTCGGCATACCAGTCGTAGTGATCGCGCTTGACTACGCGACCGGCGTTGTCCTTCGCCAGCACCTTGCCGATGCTCTCCTTGACCGCCTGAAAGGCCTGGTAGTAGCCCCGCGCAGCCAGCGCGTCCCTGGCCTTGTTGTGCCCTGGGTCGCCGTCCGGATTCCAGTCCCCGCGAGCCACGCGTTCTATTAGCTCGTCGGTGACGCGATAGCCTTCGATAGACAGGGAGTTGTAGGCGTCAGAGACATAGCGCTCTTCGACCTGCGCCAGATAGCCAGCGCTCTGGTTCTCAAGGCCAGGCGCGGGTGGGAAGGCATTGATGACGTCCTGGCGCCATCCGGCCCACATCGAGCGCAGGCGCAGCACATAGGGCGAGCGCTCCTTGCTGGGAGAAATTGTGGGCTCGGCCAGATCAAAGGGGTTTACCAACTTGAGCGTGATCTTGAACTTGGCGAAAGCCTTCTCTATGCGCTCGGCCTCGTCGGGGCGCTTGACAAACTCGAACGCGGCGGCCAATCGGCCCGCGGCCGTTACCATCTTGTCGCCAGACAGCAGCGTCGGTAGCAATTCGGACGCATTGCGAATGGTGGCCAGCGCGATCTCGGCCTCACGCGGGTTGTTTACGAAGAACGAAGGACCGACTAGGCACAGGGCCTCGGCAACGGGCCAGACTTGCAGTCCTCGGACCTCAACGCGTGCCATGGGAACCCGATTTTTGTCCGGATACACAAGCAGTGAGGTGTCGAAGGGCAGATCCACCTTGGATGTGCCGCTGTCGATCGTGACGCATGTAACCTGCCTGGGTACGGTGGTGTTGCCTGTGTGGAGCATCAGCGATGCCTCAGGGTTCAGGCAGTACCGCTTGCCGAAGCGCTTGCCCAGGTAGCCTGAAACGAAGGCCCAAAAGGATGCGTACCACGCCGTGGTGTCTCCGTCGTTGTCGCTCGGGCTGCCGCAGATATACCAACCTTTAATCACTGGCCTCAGGAACCCCATGTCGACTAACACGGTGCGCTGCTCGTCGCTCTTAATGTCCGAGGATTCAACAACGCCGTTGTGCCTGTCCTGGAGCCGCTTGAGCGTCTTTAGTGCAACTGCAAGCGTCGGGTTGCCCTTCGGTTTGTCTGGTGCTGAGTTCATAAATTCACTTTGATATTCACAAAATATTTACTCTGCCATTCGCCTTAAATGTACTTTATTATTCCCCTGAAGTCTACTTTGCCATGGGGCACAAATCTACTTTGCTATTGGCTTGTAAATTACTTTGCCATTGGTGGGCGCCACTCCAGCGAAACCCAGGCAACGAGGCCATTTCGAACCGGCGGCGGTCCGGCAGTACCCTGGAGGGGCGCTGGGGATGTGTGCAGTGTCCGTGTGACCATGCCGAGATAGGTGAAGTCGCTGAACGGCTGCTATCAGGTGCTTGATTTGACCTAGCCATAGGCTGCACAGAGTCGTAAGCACGAATACGCCGGACGAAGAAGCCGCCGTTCGAGCGCGTGACACGCTGAAGGGTGGCTTACCGCCGTGTTGCCGCCCAAATTTGGCGTAAGGCTCAACGGCAGCTCAGGCCGAGCAACAGACCTTCAGGCCTACCTCGCCGTCCCGTCACCGCCGACTCTTGCAATGCACGGCTCGCCGCGATTAGCGTGCGATGCGTTCGGCGATCCGGGCTTTCAGTGATGCCACGCCGGCGCTCTGGTCCACCCGAAAGGCTGCAAAAAAATCCCTATGCCGAGCGGCACAGGAGTCTTTGCTGTTTCTCCGAGCAACTGCACGTCCCGAAGCCGGGCAGGTCGCCGTCCTCCGACAGGAGGCGAATGGAATCCTCTGTTGCGCTCAGCGACAGGCATTCGCCGTTCTTGCGCTTCATGTTCAGGATTGCGCTGGGCGGCAGGCCCAAGATGTGTCGGGTAATGACATCCATGACCCAGCCATGCGTGATCACCAGCACGCGCTCGCCGGGATGGTTTTTGGCAATGTTAGAGACCGCATCGAGTACCCGGTTCGCAAAGCCATCCATGGTTTCGCCGTGATCGAAATAACACGCCGGATTCCGCTTCACGATTTGTTCCAGGTACTCGGGATTCAACTCGGCTTTCGGAACGCCCTGAATGACGCCGAAATTCCTTTCCTTCAGTCCGTCATGGCATGTCGGCGGTTTGAGCCCCAACTCCCTGGCGATGATCTCCGCCGTTTCCAGAGAGCGCCGCAAGGGGCTTGAGTAGACGTGGGAAATGCGGCAACAGGAAACGGCCTCGGCGAGTTCATAGGCCTGTTTGCGGCCCAGATCGTTGAGCAGGACATCGGTCCAGCCTTGCAGGATTCCCGAAATGTTCCAGTCCGTTTCGCCATGGCGGGAAACGCAGAGGTGCGCGGAACTATTTATGAGCTTGATGTTTCCGCGAAAGGTTGAGCCGGACATCGTTATCCTTCAATTGTGGAGTTGCCAACGCAGCGTGCGCCCGGCGGAAACCTTGCGTGAGCCGGAGGGGTGCTTGCTACGTTGCATTGCTTGCGAGTATACCTACCCTGCGGGGCATGGGGAGTGGTTGTATCGCGAGCAAGCTCGCTCCTACGGGCTGGCCAGTTGGTGAATCGTCGTAGGAACCAGCTTGCCGGCGAAAGCATTTGACATCAATTCGTTTTTAAACGAAACTATGCCATGTACGAAGTTCGCCATTACCTGACTGCCGAGGGGAAAGATGTCTTTCTCGACTGGCTGCGCAAGCTGCGCGACGTGACTGCAAGAATTGCCGTAGATCGGCGCGTGAACCGCATCGAGCTTGGCAATTTCGGCGATCACAAGTTTTGTCGCGATGGTGTGTGGGAGCTTCGCATCGATGTGCGTGCGGGGTGCCGGGTGTATTACGCGATCGCCGACAAGGAAATCGTTTTGTTGCTGTGTGGTGGCGACAAGCGAACGCAGGATGCGGATATCGACCGCGCCTGCGGCTACTGGCAAGACTGGCAAAGGAGGGCAAGCGATGAGAGATAGAGCGCATGACGAAGCAATGGCCGAGATGTTCCGGGAAGATCCCGCGTATGCCGTTCAATTGCTCAACAGCATTCTGGAGGAAGGCGACCAAAGCGAGCTTCTGATTACCTTGCGCCAAATGGCGAAAGCCTTTGGCGGCGTGCCGACGGTGGCCGAGACGGCCCATTTGAGCACGACCCAGCTTTATCGCACCTTGTCGCCCGACGGGAATCCCGTACTTAGCAGCTTGTCGGCGATCCTCAAAGCCATGGGACTGCGCCTTGCGGTGCAGTCGGTGCGGAATCCGCACGCACACGCTTGACGCTGTCGATCAGCGCGCAATGCGCTCGGCGATCCAGCTTTTCAGGGTTGCCAGGTCGGCGGTGAAGCCGCCGCAGTGCATCAGGCTGACGCCGAAGACATAGGCGTAGAGCATGACGCTGCGCGCCTGGGCTTCTTCGGTGTCCAGCCCGCAGGCGAGGAACAGGCGGCAGGAGCAGGCCAGGCGTTCGGCGTCGACTTCTTCGACGACGGCCACGGCCTGCGCGTCGCGTCGCGCCCAGTCGCGCACCGCGGCCTCGATCGATATGCCCTTGCGGTTGCGCGCCGAGCCATAGACTTCGATTGTGTGGAGCAGGGCCGCGACTTCGCCGCCCGGCTCGGCCTGCGTCTGTTTGCGAATGTCGCGGAGGCGGCCCTCCTTCCAGAACTGCAGCACCGCGTCGAGCAGGTCGCGGCGATTCTTGAAGTGCCAGTAGAAGCTGCCTTTGGTCACGCCGAGGCGCTTGGCCAGGACTTCCACGCGCAGGCGCTCGGCGCCGTGTTCGGCCAGGATGGCGATCGCGCCCCTGATCCATGCGTCCCTATCCAGCGCGGCGCGGGGAGGTTTGGCGGCTGCATTTACCATGTATTGTCCATACGGTAGGGTATTGAACTTTTGTCGGAGCTGGGGTAGTATCTCACAAACCATACGCAAGCGTATGGGTGCGGAGTTTCGAATAGTCGCTAGAATCATTCCTTTTTGATCAGCCAAACTTAAGGAGAGTCGCTTGAAAATCCTCGTTCCGGTCAAGCGCGTCGTTGACTACAACGTCAAGATTCGCGTCAAGGCAGACGGCAGTGGTGTCGATCTGGCGAATGTAAAAATGTCGATGAATCCCTTCGACGAAATCGCCGTGGAAGAAGCCATACGGCTGAGGGAAGCCGGCGTGGCGACGGAAGTGATTTCCGTCTCCTGCGGCGTCACCGCCTGCCAGGAAACCCTGCGCACCGCGATGGCCATCGGCGCCGACCGCTCCGTCCTGGTGGAAACCGATGCCGACCTGCAGCCGCTGGCGGTGGCCAAACTGCTCGCCGCCGTGGTGAAGAAGGAAGCCCCGCAGATCGTCATCCTCGGCAAGCAGGCCATCGATGACGACGCCAACCAGACCGGGCAGATGCTCGCCGCGCTGCTGGGCTGGTCGCAAGCCACCTTCGCCTCCAAGGTCGTGATTGCCGATGGCAAGGCCACCGTCACCCGCGAAGTCGATGGCGGACTCGAAACCATCGAAGTCAGCCTGCCGGCCGTCATCACCGCTGACCTGCGCCTCAACGAGCCGCGCTACGCCACGCTGCCCAACATCATGAAGGCGAAGAAGAAGCCGATGGAGATCGTCAAGCCGGCCGACCTCGGTGTCGATCCTGCCCCGCGTCTGGCCACCATCAGCGTCGTCGAACCGCCCAAGCGCAGCGCCGGCATCAAGGTAGCCGATGTCGCAACCCTGATCGACAAACTCAAGAACGAAGCCAAGGTGATCGCATGAGCCTCCTCGTCATAGCAGAACACGACAACGCCGGCCTCAAGGCCGCCACCCTCAACGCCGTCACTGCTGCGGCAAAGATCGGCGGAGATATCCACATCCTCGTCGCCGGCGCCAGCTGCGGCGCAGTCGCCGAACAGGCGGCCAAGGTTGCCGGCGTGGCCAAGGTCAAGGTCGCCGATGCGGCCCACTACGGCGATCAGACGGCCGAGAATCTGGCTGCGCTGATCGTCGCCAATGCACCCGGCTACACCCACATCATCGCGGCGGCGACCAGCAACGGCAAGAACACCTTGCCGCGCGTGGCTGCACTGCTGGACGTGGCGCAAATCTCGGAAATCATCTCGGTGGTCGATGCGGACACCTTCGTCCGCCCGATCTATGCTGGCAATGGCCTGGCGACGGTGAAGTCGAGCGATGCGACCAAAGTCATTACGGTGCGCACCACCGGCTTCGATGCCGCCGCAAACTCGGGCGGCAGTGCAGCCGTCGAAGCACTCGCCGCCGGTCCCGATCTGGGGCAAGCCAAGCTGATCGGCCGCGAGCTGACCAAGTCGGCGCGGCCGGAACTGGCGGCGGCGAAGATCATCGTCTCGGGCGGTCGCGGCATGGGCAGCGGCGAGAACTACCACAAGCTGCTGGAGCCTCTCGCCGACAAGCTGGGCGCCGCATTGGGTGCGTCCCGCGCCGCGGTCGATGCCGGCTTCGTGCCCAACGACTACCAGGTCGGGCAGACCGGCAAGATCGTCGCGCCGCAGCTCTACATCGCCATCGGCATTTCAGGGGCGATCCAGCATCTGGCTGGCATGAAGGATTCGAAGGTGATCGTGGCGATCAACAAGGATCCCGATGCGCCGATCTTCCAGGTGGCCGACTACGGCCTTGTCGCCGATCTGTTCCAGGCTGTGCCGGAACTGGTAGCCGCACTTTGATAGGAAATGACCACGGAGTAAGCCGATGAGCACGTATACCGCCCCCCTGAAGGACATGCAGTTTGTCTTGACCGAACTGGCCGGCCTCGACAAGGTTGCGGCCTTGCCGGGTTACGAGGAAGCGACGGCCGATGTGGTCGACGCGATCCTCGAAGAGTCTGCCAAGTTCACGGGGGGTGTCCTGGCGCCGCTCAACTACAGCGGCGATCAGGAGGGCGCGCGGTGGTCCGACAAGTCGGTGACCATGCCCAAGGGCTTCAAGGAGGCTTACCGGCAGTTTGTCGACAACGGCTGGAACGCGCTCTCGGGCAATCCGGAGCATGGCGGACAAGGCCTGCCCAAGGTGGTCTCGGCGGTGGTGCAGGAGATGTGGAAGTCGTCCAACATGTCTTTTTCTCTGTGCACCCTGCTGACACTGGGTGCCATCGAAGCGTTGGAACTCGCGGGCAATGACGCGCAGAAGGAGATGTACCTGCCCAACATGGTTTCCGGCAACTGGACCGGCACCATGAACATCACCGAGCCGCAGGCAGGCTCGGATCTGGCGGCGATCCGTTCGCGCGCCGTGCCGCAGGGCGACGGCACCTACCGGATCTTCGGCAACAAGATTTTCATCACCTACGGCGATCACGACATGGCGGAGAACACCATCCATCTCGTGCTCGCCCGTACCCCGGACGCGCCGGAAGGCGTCAAGGGCATTTCGCTGTTCGTGGTGCCCAAGTTCATGGTGAATGCCGACGGTTCGCTCGGCGCGCGCAATGATGCGTATTGCGTATCCATCGAACACAAGCTCGGCATCCACGCCAGCCCGACCTGCGTCATGGCGCTGGGCGACAACGGCGGCGCGATCGGCACGCTGGTGGGCAAGGAGAACAGCGGCCTCAAGTACATGTTCGTGATGATGAATGCGGCGCGCTTCGCGGTCGGCCTCGAAGGCCTCGCGATCGGCGAGAGCGCCTATCAGCACGCCGTGGCCTACGCCCGCGAGCGGGTGCAGGGCCGTGCCATCGAAGGCTCGGCCGCCGGTGTGCCGATCATCCAGCATCCGGATATCCGCCGCATGCTGATGCTGATGCGCTCGAATGTGGAAGCCATGCGTGCACTGGCCTATTCGGTGGCCGCCGCGCATGACGCCGCAGCACGTCATCCCGATGCCGCGGAGCGTGCGCAGAATCAGTCCTTTGTCGATCTGATGATTCCGGTGGTCAAGGGCTGGAGCACCGAGACCGGCAACGTGCTGGCCTATCTCGGCGTGCAGGTACATGGCGGCATGGGTTTCATCGAGGAAACCGGCGCCGCGCAGTTCATGCGCGACGCCCGCATCACGACGATCTACGAAGGCACCACGGGGATACAGGCGAATGACCTGATGGGGCGCAAGATCGCCCGCGAAGGCGGCGCCACGATCAAGGCGGTGATGGCCATGATGCAGCAGACCCGCGCCGAGGTGACGAAGCAGGCGGGAGCCGAGTTCGTCGCCATCGCGGCGGCGTTGGGGCGCGGCATCGAGGCGCTGGAGCAGGCGACCGACTACATCGTCGCCAACTACGGCAGCGACGTGCGCGCCGTAGCGGTCGGCGCCGTGCCTTTCCTGCGCCTGATGGGCATTGTTTCAGGTGGCTGGATGATGGCGCGCGCTGCACTGGCGGCGCAGGGCAAGATCGCCGCCGGTGATGCCGATCCCTTCTTCCCGGCGAAAATCGTCACGGCGCATTTCTATGCCGATCACGTCATGGCCGAAGCGGCCGGCCTGGCGCAGGAAGTGATGCAGGGCGGGGCAAGTGCGCTGGAGTTGGAAGAGGCGATGTTCTGATGCCTGCAGCAAGGCGATGATGTACTGGCTCGCAGCGCTGGCGGCTTTTTCCTGCGCGGGCTCGGTCTTCGCACTGGGACTGGGCGAGGTTGAGGGGCGGGCAATTGTCGGGCAGCGTCTGAATATCACTATTCCGATTCTGGGAGATATCGACAATTCCGCGCAAGCCGATTGCGCCGCTGTACTGCCTGTGGGCGATGACGACGGTCGCGACAGGATTCGCATCAAGGTCGAAGGTGATCGCGTAAGTTTATCCACGGCGCTGGGGTTGACCCAGCCGATACTCCAGTTTCGTATTCGCCTGGGCTGCGGCGGCAGCTTCGAACGCGGTTTTGTGGTGCTTCCCGAGCCGCCGGGAACCCGCGTGCCGGTGAATCTCCCCAGGTCGGCCGCATCCCCGCGCGCAACAGTCGATACGCCACCCGTTTTGCCGAAGAGCGCGCCGCTGGCGTCCGGACAACCGAGTATTGTCCTGGCATCAACCACCACCCTGCGCATGCTTTCGCGTCAGCGCTACCCCGGAGACTCCAGAGCGCGGGTACGTTTCATCAGGCAATTGGCGGCGGCCAATACGGATTTGTTTGCCAGCGAGCAGGCTGCGTTCGATCAGCGTTTGGCGGAGGGCACCCGGCTGCTGATGCCTCCGGGCCTGCCTGCGTTGTCGAGCGCCAAACCGGTTGCGGCAAGTGCGCGTATCGGCACGGCATCGGTCGCATCGCGACGCGTGACAGCACAGCCTCTGGCCGGCGAAAGGCAGGGGCAGGGGCAGGGGGTTCGCACCGGGCGTGGACGTCTGATCGTTGGGGCCGTGGGTCTGTCGGCTGCGGCCGGGCCAAGCGCCTCCGAACTGAACGAGTCCATCGATCGATTGGTTGAGGTGATGAACCAGCAGGTCATGGTGCAGATTGCCATGACCGAGCGCGTCAAGGCGGTCGAGGCGGAACTTGCCGAATTGAAGAGTCAGTTCGGTGCGGAAAAAGCACGCACCGCAAAGCTTGAGTCCGCCCTCAAGGCCGAACGCGAAGCGGTGGAGCGCGGCGGCACGATTCAGCTGATGCTGCTGATTTTGCTGGGTGGCCTTGCCGGCGCCTGGACGCTGAGCTGGATGTCGCGTCGAAAGGAATCGGCAGCCGTGATTCCGCTTGCCACCGTGTCGCCAGAGCCGACTTCCGAGGCAGGACTAGCGGCGCCGGCGATGCCGTCCGTTTTTCAAGATATGTCGGACGAGCGCGAGGAAATTCTGCCGCCCGGAGGCTTGCGCTTTTAGGATACGTATCCGGCTTGCTCGGCTGTCCGGCCCCGGCGCCGGCCGCCGAGTGCTTGCCTTACATCTGCTGGTAGATCGGTCCCTCGCCGCCTTGCGGCACGACCCAGTTGATGTTCTGCGTCGGATCCTTGATGTCGCAGGTCTTGCAATGCACGCAGTTCTGCGCGTTGATCTGCAAACGCGGATTGCCGCCATCGTCGTCGCGCAGGATTTCGTATACGCCGGCCGGGCAGTAGCGCTGCTCCGGGGCGTCGTAGAGCGCCAGGTTGGTGAGAATCGGAACGTTGGCGTTTTTCAGCTGCAGATGGCAGGGCTGGTCTTCCTCGTGATTGGTATTCGAGAGAAAGACGGATGAGAGTCGGTCGAAGGTCAGCACGCCATCGGGCTTCGGGTAGTCGATCGGCTTGCATTCGGCGGCCTTCTTGAGCTTCAGGTGATCCGCGGTGTTGTTCAGGGTCCACGGGGCCTTGCCGCGCAGCAGTACCTGATCGATGCCGAACATCACCGACCCGGTCCATAAACCTTTTGCCATCCACGGCTTGAAGTTGCGCGCGGTGTAGAGTTCTTCGTACAGCCACGAGTCGCGCAGGGTTTCGGGATAGTCTGTCAGCGCGTCGTTGGCGCGACCTGCGGCCAACGCGGCGGCTGCGGCTTCGGCGGCCAGCATGCCGCTCTTGATCGCGGCGTGGGTGCCCTTGATGCGCGAGGCGACCAGCAGGCCGGCGTCGTCGCCGAGCAACGCGCCGCCCGGGAAGTCGAGCCTGGGCAGGGACTGCAGTCCTCCCGCTGCCAGTGCGCGCGCGCCGTAGGCGAGGCGCTTGCCACCCTTGAACAGCGGTGCCACCTGCGGGTGGGTCTTCATGCGCTGCATTTCCTCGAACGGTGCGAGGAAGGGATTCTTGTAGCCGAGGCCGACGACGAGGCCAATCGACACCAGGTTTTCGCCGAAGTGGTAGATGAAGCCGCCGCCGTAGGTGTCGGATTTCATCGGCCAGCCGAAGGTGTGCATCACGAGGCCCTTCTCGTGCTGCTCGGGATCGACCTCCCACAGTTCCTTGATGCCGATGGCGTAGGTTTGCGGATCGGACTCGGCGCGCAGGTTGAATCGTTCCTCGATCTGCTTGCCCAGATGGCCGCGGCAGCCTTCGGCAAACAGCGTGTACTTCGCCAGCAGTTCCATGCCCGGCGCATAGCCCGCCGTGGGCTTGCCATCGTGGCCCACGCCCATGTCGCCGGTGGCGACGCCACGCACGGCGCCCTTGTCGTCGTAGAGCACCTCGGCGCCGGCGAAGCCGGGATAGATTTCAACCCCCAGAGCCTCGGCCTGCGCGCCCAGCCAGCGGCATAGCTGACCCAGGCTGATGACGTAATTGCCGTGGTTCTGGAAGCAGTTCGGCAGAAGGATGGTGGGCAGGTCGACAAAGCCGTGCTGCGTCAGGAATGCGAAGCGGTCGCGGGTGACCGGGGTATCCACCGGTGCGCCCAGCGCCTGCCACTCGGGGATCAACTCGGTCAGCGCGCGTGGATCCATGACCGCGCCGGAGAGGATGTGGGCACCGATTTCGGAGCCCTTCTCGATCAGGCAGACGTTGATTTCGGGATTGACCTGCTTCAGGCGGATCGCGGCGGAAAGTCCGGCCGGGCCACCGCCCACGATCACGACGTCGAACTCCATGGCTTCGCGCTGCATGCTGACCTCGATCGATTGGATTGATGGCGAGATTATAATCGCGAACTCTCGCCCAACCCTGCCCACATCATCCCGATGGAACACCACCGCAAACTCGTCTATAGCAACCGGATGCCCATCCGCTGGGGCGATGAGGACGCCATGGGACATGTCAACAACACCGTCTATTTCCGCTACATGGAGCAGACGCGCATCGAGTGGCTGGAGTCCTTCCGGCTGGGCACTGCATGGACGCAGACCGAAGGCCCGGTGATCGTCAACGCCAGTTGCACGTTTCTGATTCCGCTCACCTATCCCGGCGATGTCGAGTGCCGCATGTTCGTCGGCGCACCGGGACGCAGCAGCGTGCCGACCCATTACGAACTGCGCCTGGCCGGCGACGATCGCCTGTTCGCAGAAGGTGCCGCCAAGCTGGTGTGGATCAATTTGTCTTCGGGGAAGTCGATCCCGCTGCCTGAGGCCATGCGAGCGAGTTGCTTGTAGGTCTTTCGAGAACAGGAGCCCACCATGAACACAAGTACCGGACCGATCTGGCAACCCTCGGCCGAGCGAGTCGCCGGCACACGCCTGACGGCCTTCATGGCGGCGGCCGGCAAGCGCTGGAATCGCCGTCTCGCCAGGGCCGACTATTCGGTGCTACACGCCTGGTCGATCGAGCACCCTGAGGAGTTCTGGGCGTCGGTCTGGGAGTTTGGCGACGTGCGCGGCGAGATGGGTTCCACGGTCGTCATCGGACGCGAGGAGATGCCCGGCGCGCAGTGGTTTCCAGAAGCGCGACTGAACTTCGCCGAGAACCTGCTGCGCCGGCGCGATGATGCGGATGCGCTGGTGTTCTGGGGCGAGGACAAGGTCAAGGGCAGCGCCAGCCATGCCGAACTGTATCGCGCCGTGGCGCAGACCGCTGCCGCCCTGCGCGGCATGGGCGTGGCCCGAGGCGACCGCGTCGCGGCCTACCTGCCCAACGTGCCGGCCGCCCTTGTGGCGATGTTGGCGACTGCCTCCATCGGTGCGATCTTTTCTTCCGCCTCGCCCGACTTCGGTGTGCAGGGAGTGCTCGATCGTTTCGGCCAGATCGAGCCGAAGGTGCTGTTCGTCTGTGACGGCTACTGGTACAACGGCAAGGTCATCGACTGCCTCGGCAAGGTGGCCGAGATCTCTGCGCGCATGCCCTCGCTGCAGCAGGTCGTCGTCGTACCGTATGCGGGAAATGTGGCCGGCGGAGGGGACATCGCCGCCGTGACGCGCGGCGTGTCGCTGGCCGATTTCCTCACCCCTTTCGCCGGCGAGCGGGAAATCCGCTTCGAGCAGTTGCCCTTCGACCACCCGCTCTACATCATGTATTCCTCGGGAACGACCGGCGTGCCCAAGTGCATCGTGCACTGCGCGGGCGGCGCGCTGCTGCAACACATCAAGGAGCACCAGTTGCAGGGCGATGTGCAGGTCGATGACCGCCTGTTCTACTTCACTACCTGCGGCTGGATGATGTGGAACTGGCTGGTGACGGGCCTGGCTTCGGGCGCGACCCTGCTGCTATACGACGGGTCGCCCTTTGTCGGTCGCGGCAGCATCCTGTTCGACTACGCCGATGCCGAGCGCATGACGCACTTCGGCACCTCGGCCAAGTTCATCGACGCGATTGCCAAGATCGACCTCAAGCCATGCCGGACACACCGGCTGGAGCACCTGCGCGCCATGTTCTCGACCGGCAGCCCGCTGGTTGCGGAAGGCTTCGACTACGTCTACGCCAACATCAAGACCGACATTCAACTTGCATCGGTTTCCGGCGGTACCGACATCATTTCCTGCTTCGTCATCGGCAATCCGAATGGTCCCGTGTATCGCGGCGAGATCCAGTGCGCCGGGCTCGGCATGGCGGTCGACGTGTTCGACGATGCCGGCCGGCCGGTGCGTGGCGAGAAGGGTGAGCTGGTGTGTACGCGGTCCTTTCCGGTGATGCCGATCGGCTTCTGGAACGATGCCGACGGGTCGAAGTACCACGCCGCCTACTTCGAGCGCTTCCCGAATTTGCCAATGAGTATCTGGTGCCACGGCGACTTCGCCGAGCGCACCGCGCACGATGGCTTCATCATCTACGGACGTTCCGATGCCACTCTCAATCCCGGTGGCGTGCGCATCGGCACGGCGGAAATCTATCGTCAGGTGGAAAAGCTTGCCGAGGTGGTCGAATCACTGGTGATCGGGCAGGATTGGCCGCCAGGCAACAGCGGCGACGTGCGCGTGGTGCTGTTCGTCAAGTTGCGCGAAGAGATGGGCCTCGACGAAGTTCTGGTCAGCCGCATCAAGCAGGTAATTCGCGACAACACGACGCCGCGCCATGTGCCGGCGAAGGTGCTGCAAGTGGTGGACATCCCGCGTACCAAGAGCGGCAAGATCGTCGAACTGGCGGTGCGCAATGTAGTGCACGGGCATGCCGTCAAGAACATCGAAGCACTGGCCAACCCGGAGGCGCTGGAGCACTTCCGCGACCGCACCGAACTGCAGGGCTAGTCCTTTTTCGTGCCCTGCTCGAACTGGTCGACGCTCCAGTTAGCCCCTTCGTCGAGTGCCAGCACGGTGGCAAGGAAGGGCAGGCATGTTTCCAGTTCAGCCGCCAGCGTCCACGGCGGGTTAACGACAAACATGCCGCTGCCGTGCATGCCATGGCCTTTGGTGGCCGGCGCACGCACGCTCAGCGTGGCGTGCAGCCAATGGCCGGCGCCGGCCTTTTTCAGCTTGTCCGGCAGATGGTTGGCCTCGATGGTGGGCAGCATCGGGTGCCAGACCAGATAGGTGCCGGTGGCAAAGCGCTTCAGTGCATCCTTGATGGCGGCGACGACTTTCATGTAGTCGCTCTTGATTTCATAGGACGGGTCGATCAGCACCAGTCCGCGCCGTGACGGCGGCGGCAGGGCGGCTTTCAGCACCTCGAAGCCGTCGGCCTGCTCCGCGGTGACGCGACGCCCGGCATCCTTGAACTGGCGGCGCAGCAGGGCGAAGTCGGTCGAGTGCAATTCGCACAGTCGCAGGGTGTCGTGCGCCTGGGCGCTATCCCGCAGGAGATTTGAAGCGATGCGGGGCGATCCGGGGTAACGACGCAGCGTGGCGCTGCCGTTGAGCGCGCGTACCAGCGCCACGTACTCGGCCAGCCGCGGCGGCAGGTCCTTGCGCTCCCAAAGCCGCCCGATACCATGGATATACTCGCCGGTGCGCTTGGCCTGTTCCGCGTCGAGGGCGTAGAAGCCCGCACCGGCGTGGGTATCGACCAGTGTATAAGGCTTGTCCTTGCTGTTCATGTGCTCGATGCAGAGCATCAGCACGAGGTGCTTTAGGACATCGGCGTGGTTGCCGGCGTGAAAGGCGTGGCGATAGCTGAGCATAAGAGCCTATTTCAGTAGGAATCGTACCCCGCGCCGCCGGGCGTTAAGGGCGGGATAGAATGCGCGACCATGAATGATACGCAGGGTATCCGGGTTTCCAAACTCCTCGCCGAGCGCGGTCTGTGCTCGCGTCGCGAGGCGGATGCCTACATCGAGCGCGGCCTGGTGTTCGTCGATGGTCAGCGCGTCACGCAATTGGGAACCCGGGCCGCGGCCGACGCGGTGATCACGCTGGCGCCGGAGGCGCGCGCGACGCAGGCGCGGCAGGCAACGATCCTGCTGCACAAACCGATCGGCTACGTTTCCGCCCAGGCCGAAGACGGCCACCAGCCGGCGGTGAGCCTGATTTCGCCGAAGACCCAGATGGCCGGGGACCATCAGCGCTTTCAGCTGTCGCATCTGAAAGGCCTGGCGCCGGCCGGCCGGCTCGACATCGATTCCACCGGATTGCTGGTCTTGACCCAGGACGGCCGCGTTGCGCGCCAACTGATCGGCGATGATTCGAAGGTAGAGAAGGAATATCTGGTCCGCGTCGAGGGCGAGCTGGATGCGCGCGGCCTGGCGCTGCTCAATCACGGCCTCGAATTGGATGGCAAGCAGTTGCGTCCGGCCCAGGTGGCCTGGGCGAATCCCGAACAACTGCGCTTTGTCCTGACCGAAGGCCGCAAGCGGCAGATCCGGCGCATGTGCGAACTGGTCGGCCTGCGGGCAACCGGATTGAAGCGGGTACGCATCGGTCGCGTGCGCCTGGGCGACCTGCCGCTCGGGCAGTGGCGCTTCTTGCGCGAAAACGAAAGCTTTTAGGCGTGCTCGCGCAATCCGGCAGGGGCTGTTGACTTGGCGGCCGAGCTTGCCGAGTATGTGAGCATGGATGCTCCGGTCGAACTGGTTGAAAGCGAACGCCAAACGCGAGAAACGCGGCGCCGGGACTGGTCGCGCCGCGCCGCCTGGGCGGTCGGCCTGCTGGCCGTGGTCATGGTTACGGCTCTGGCTTTCGGCGCCTACCGGCAGCCGGAACTACTGCTGAATCTCCTGGGGCTTCGCTACTGCGGCTAGCCTCGGCGCTGTTTCCTGTGGTATTATTGCGGGCTTCCCTTGCTCCACCCGTTACGCATGCGGGGGGGCTGTCACTCAACCACAAGGAGACTGCATGCGCCATTATGAAGTTGTATTTATCGTCCACCCGGACCAATCCGAGCAGGTGCCGGCGATGATCGAGCGTTACAAGACGCTGGTCACCGGCCGCAACGGAGCCATCCACCGCCTCGAAGACTGGGGCCGTCGCCAGATGGCCTATCCGATCCAGAAGGTGCACAAAGCCCACTACGTACTGATGAATATCGAGTGCGACGGTGCAACCCTGGAAGAACTCGAGCACGCCTTCAAGTTCAACGATGCCGTGTTGCGCCACCTGACGGTGAAAACCCGCAAGGCGTTGGTGACTCCTTCCCCGATGATGAAGGAAGAGAAGTCGCGTTCGTTGACCCAGGGCGAAGTCAAGGTGGAGGCTCCGGCTGCTGCCGTTGCCGCCTGAGGATAAGCCGAGCAACCTGACGCAGTTGTCGGGTCGCTTGCTTGAGCGCGGCGCGTTGCGCCGCACCCCTGCCGGGATACCGGTTCTCGAATTTCTCCTCGCGCATGTCTCGACTCAGGTCGAAGCCGACGTCGAGCGCAAAGTGGAATGCGAGATGGCCTGTGTAGCAATGGGCCGGCCGGCGCAAGTGCTGCTTGCAGCCAAGCCGGGAGACGGGATCAGGGTGGCGGGCTTTCTTGCCGCCAGGAGCCTCAAGCGACGCAGCCCGATACTGCATGTGAATACAGTCGAATTCGTGGAAGGAACTGAAAATGGCATTCAAACCTAAGAGCAAGACCGGTGTAAAGCGCAAGGACGACAAGGGTCGCAGCCTGTTCAAGCGCCGCAAGTTCTGCCGCTTTACGGCAGAGAAGATTGAAGAGATCGACTACAAGGACGTCGAAATCCTCAAGGACTTCATCGCTGAAAACGCCAAGATCATGCCGGCGCGCATCACCGGCACCAAGACCGGCTATCAGCGGCAATTGTCGACCGCCATCAAGCGCGCTCGTTTCCTGGCGCTGCTGCCCTACACCGATCTGCACCAGTAAGCGAGGACAAGACCATGCAAATTATTCTGATGGAAAAGGTGGTCAACCTGGGCGGCCTCGGCGATGTGGTCAAGGTCAAGGACGGCTATGCGCGCAATTACCTGATTCCGCAAGGCAAGGCCAAGCGTGCGACGGAAGCCAACCGTAAGGTATTCGAGGAAAAGCGTGCTGAACTCGAACGTATCCACGCCGAGGTGGTTGCTGCCGCGCAGGCCCAGGCCGAAAAGCTGGAAGGCCTGATGCTGCAAATCACCCGCAAGACGGGCATCGATGGCCACCTGTTCGGTTCCGTGTCGGCTCACGACATTGCCGAGGCGCTCGCTGCACAGGGTTTCCCGATTGAGAAGTCGGCGATCCGCCTGCCCGAGGGTCCGCTCAAGGCCGTGGGCGATACGCCGGTCCAGATAGCTCTGCACACCGACGTAGTGGTGACGGTGACGGTGTCCGTGCTCGGCGAACAGTAAGCACGTTACATCTCCGATAAGGCGGGCCGCTGATGAAGTCAGCGGCCCGTTTTTATGTCCCGTCCGGGAACGGCCGGAACGGTATCCCCTGATGGGATTTGGCTGCGTCTTCGGCGCAGACGGTACGCAAGCGCTATTGCGGTGCATGAATTTGTTCCACCGCATTTGCACAGTTTCTCCACAGCATTTCCACAGCTTGTCCACTTACCATCCGCTGCGGCACGGGGTAGACTCTGCGCTTCATATCGGAGACAGCGATGGCCCAGGTCCGTGCTTTTAATCCCCCGCAGCCGGTCGATTCACAAGTCGCCGCGCTCAAGCTTCCCCCGCATTCCATCGAGGCGGAACAATCGCTGATCGGCGGCCTGCTGATCGACAATGTGGCGTGGGACCGCATTGGCGACGTGGTGCGCGAAACCGATTTCTATCGTGACGACCACCGCCGGATCTTTCGCCACATCGGCAAGCTGATCCAGCAGGGACGGCCGGCAGATGTGGTGACGGTGTATGAATCCATCGAGCAGTCGAACGAGGTCGATCAGACCGGCGGCCTCGGCTATCTCGGCGAGATTGCCAACGCCACGCCCTCGGCGGCGAACATTCGCCGCTACGCCGAGATCGTGCGCGAACGAGCGGTCCTGAGGCAACTGGTGACCGTGGGTGACGAAATCGCCGGCAATGCGCTGAATCCTGCCGGGCGCGATGTCAAGACGCTGCTCGACGATGCCGAGCAGCGCATCTTCCAGATCGCCGAAGCCGGCAATCGCAGCAACAATGGCTTCGTCGCGCTTCAGCCCTTGCTGGGTGAAGTCGTCGAGCGCATGGAATCCCTGCTGGCCAGGGATAGCCAGTCCGACATTACCGGCGTCGCCACAGGGTTCGCCGATCTCGATCGCATGACATCGGGTTTGCAGCCCGGCGACATGATCGTCATCGCCGGTCGCCCGTCCATGGGCAAGACTGCGTTTGCGCTCAACATCGCCGAGCATGTCGGCGTCGAGTTGCGGCTGCCGGTGGCGATCTTCAGCCTGGAAATGTCCGGCCCGCAGATCGCCACGCGTTTCCTTTCGTCGGTCGCCCGCATCGATCAGAGCAAGTTGCGCACCGGACGGCTTACCGATGACGAGTGGGACCGCATGACGGTGGCGCTGGGCAAACTGCACGAAGCGCCGATCCATATCGACGAGACCGGCGCCATCAACTCGACCGACCTGCGCGCCCGCGCCCGGCGTCTGCACCGGCATTTCGGCAAGCTCGGCCTGATTATCATCGACTACCTGCAGTTGATGAGTTCCAACCGCGATGGTGAAAACCGCGCCACCGAGATCTCGGAAATATCGCGCTCGATCAAGGCGCTGGCGAAGGAGTTGCAGGTGCCGATCGTCGCCCTTTCACAGCTCTCGCGCAAAGTCGAGGAGCGCAACGACAAGCGCCCGCTGATGAGCGACTTGCGCGAGTCAGGCGCCATCGAGCAGGATGCCGACATCATCGTGATGATGTATCGCGAGGAGTACTACAAGCCCGACACGCAGGACAAGGGCAAGGCCGAGGCCAACATCGGCAAGCATCGCAACGGGCCAGTCGGCATGGTGCCGCTGACCTTCATCGCGGAATACGCGAAGTTTGAAAATTACGCTTCAGGCTCGGCTTCCTACCGCGGCTGAACGGGCACGCCTTAGAGCACTTCGGCCGCGTGATCGGCCAGCCTCGAGCGCTCGCCGCGCTGCAGCGTGACGTGGCCGGAATGCGCCCAGCCCTTGAAGCGATCCACCACGTAGGTCAGGCCTGAACTGCCCTCGGTCAGGTAGGGCGTGTCGATCTGGGCGATGTTGCCCAGACAGACTACCTTGGTGCCGGGGCCGGCGCGGGTGATCAGGGTTTTCATCTGTTTCGGCGTCAGGTTCTGCGCTTCGTCGATGATGAGGAACTTGTTCATGAAGGTGCGGCCGCGCATGAAGTTGAGCGACTTGATCTTGATCCGGTTGCGGATCAAATCCATGGTCGCGGCACGTCCCCAGTCGCCGCCATAGTTTCCGGTGCTTGCGCCGGGTGCGCCGGGGAGCGTTTCCGCAGGCTTGTTGAGTACCTCGAGATTGTCTTCCAGCGCGCCCATCCAGGGAGTCATTTTTTCCTCCTCCGTGCCGGGCAGGAAGCCGATGTCTTCACCGACGGGAACGGTGACGCGGGTGATGATGATTTCGGCGAAGAGCTTGGTTTCCAGCGTCTGCGTCAGGGCGGCGGCGAGCGTTAGTAGCGTCTTGCCGGTCCCGGCCTGACCGAGCAGCGTGACGAAGTCGATGTCGGGATTCATCAGCAGGTTGAGGGCGAAGTTCTGCTCGCGGTTGCGTGCAGTGATGCCCCAGACGGCATTCTTTGCGTGGCTGTAGTCGATGATGGTTTCGATTTCCGCCGTCTTGCCGGCGCCGACTCTTACCCATGCCTGCAGTGGCTGCGGGCCTTCCTGCCAGACGAACTCATTGACCAGCAGGTCGGGGCACAGCGGACCCTTGATGCGGTAATAGGTTCGGCTGTCCTTCTTCCACGACTCTAGGCCCTTGCCGTGGCTATCCCAGAAATCCGGTGGAAGTTCCAGCGTGCCGGTGTAGAGGAGATCGGTATCCTCCAGCACCTTGTCATTGAAATAGTCCTGTGCTTCGAGGCCCAGCGCGCGGGCCTTGATGCGCATGTTGATGTCTTTGGAGACCAGGATCACGGGCCGCTTGGGGAATTTCTGGCCCAGATACATGACGACGCCGATGATCTGGTTGTCGGCCTTGGCGGTCGGCAGCGAAATCGGCAGAATGCCGTTGATGGCCTCGGTCTGCAGGAACAGGTGGCCGGTCGCCAACTGGCGTGAAGGGCCGGTAAGGTCAATGCCGCGGGCCATGTTGTGCTCGGCGCCGGTGACGATCTCGTCGAGCAGGCGGCTGGTCTGGCGCGCATTGCGGGCGACTTCCGACATGCCCTTCTTGTTGGCGTCGAGTTCCTCCAGCGTCATCATCGGCACGTAGATGTCGTGCTCCTCGAAACGGAAGAGGCTCAAGGGGTCGTGCATCAGCACATTGGTGTCGAGCACGAACAGCTTGCTGGCTGGGTTCTTGGGAGTCTTGGCGCGCTTGGCGTTCATGAAAACCTCAAGGCAGGGATGGACAGGGGCAGGACCATGCTCACGATAGCCAGCCGCCCTGTTTTGAAAGGCGGAAGGAAAGGCCCGAATACGGGCCCTGTTCCGGATTAGATCTTGCGCACGGCTTCAAGAACGGCAGCGGCGTTGCCGTCAGCCTTGGTCGAGCGCCATTCCTGGCGCAGCGTGCCGTCGGCATCAACCAGGAAGGTGCTGCGCTCGATACCGAGCACCTTCTTGCCATACAGCATCTTGTTCTTGACCACGTCGAAGACGCGGCAGAGCACGCCCTCAATGTCGGAAATGAGTTCGAAGGGCAGTCCGAGCTTGGCCTTGAAACTTTCGTGCGACTTCAGGGAGTCACGCGAGACGCCGACCACCACACAGCCGGCCTTGATGAATTCGCCGTGCAAGTCGCGGAACTGTTGCGCCTGGGTGGTGCAGCCGGGCGTATTGTCCTTCGGGTAGAAATACAGCACCAAAGGCTTGCCGCGATACGCGGAAAGGGTGAACTCGCCTCCCGTGGCGGGCACGGTGAAATCGGGAACACGCAGCCCGATGGCGGAGGGGACGGGTTTGGATTCGGTCATGCAGCTTCCTTCCAGGTTGACAGAAATTCCTCGCCCTGCAGCATCAACAGACCTGCGCGGCCGGGGATTTTGCCCCGGACCATTTCGTGGCGAGGCAACAGCGCCGGGTCGAGCGCGTCGCGCATCTTGCCCAGCGATACCAGTGCGTAACCCTGTTCGCGCCAGCCTGTCAGCAGGCGCTCCAGGGTGTCGCCGAACTTGAGACCTTCGAGTTCGGCATGCAGGGTGAAAACGTGGTCGCCGCAATTCTCGGCCCCGTTCGGTGCGGGCGCGGGCTGCGCGGTGAGGTGCAGCAAGTGCAGGTGTACGTTTTCTGCCGTGAGGTCACCGGTGCCGATCAGTTCGTCGAGCGTGGGCAGGGTGGTCGGCAATTGCGGGCAGGCGACAATTTCGCCATTCCATACCGGAACGAAGGGATGGCTTCCGCGACAGTCTGAAGCCCATCGGTAGCCTAGTCGCTGCGTCATGCGCAGCGCATGAGCATTCATCTGCCAGCCGGCGGCGCCGTGACCTGGCGCCTCGCTGCCGAAGATCTCGACATAGCGCTGGTGCGCCCGGCGCATTTCGGTCTCGGTCCAGGGGGCATTGGCCTTTTCGACACCGTCCTGCCACTTGACGTGATCCCAGCAGTGGATCGCCGTTTCGAAGCCGGCGTCGCGGGTGGCGCGCATGATGTCGGCGCCGCGCCGGCCAATGTCCGGGCCGGGCAGCAGGGTGCCGTACAGCAGAGTCTTGATGCCGTAGTGGGAGACCACGGAGGTGCGCTGCACCTTCTTCATGAAGCCGGGGCGAAAGGCGCGCTTGATGGCGCGTCCGGTGTGATCGGGACCGAGCGAGAAGAGGAAACTCGCGTCCGCGCGATGGCGACGCAAAATTTCGACCAGCCGTGGCACGCCTTGCTGGGTGCCGCGCCAGGTATCGACATCGATCTTGAGGGCGAGCTTCATGGCGAAGCTCAATCCATCAACTTGCGTGCTTCGGCCACGTCGTTGCGATAGGCCTCGAAAATGCTGCGCAGGGCATCCTCAAAAGTGACCTTGGGTTCCCAGTCAAGCTCTGTCATGGTGTTGGTGATCTTCGGCACGCGATGCTGAGTGTCCTGGTAGCCCTCGCCGTAATACTCGCCGGAGGTGGTTTCGAGAACTTTCACCCTGGCCAGGCCCTCGGCATATTCCGGATACTGCTTTGCCAGATCGAGCATCAGTGTGGCGAGTTCGCGGATGGAGTAGTTGTTCTTCGGGTTGCCGATGTTGTAGATCTTGCTGTTGGCGATGCCGTCCTTGTTCTCGATGATCTTCATCAGGGCGTCGATGCCGTCCGAGATATCGGTGAAGGAGCGCTTCTGGGCGCCGCCATCGACCAGTTTGATCGGCTCGCCGCGCACGATATGGCCGAGGAACTGGGTTATGACGCGGGAACTGCCTTCCTTCGGCGTATAAATCGAATCAAGGCCGGGGCCGATCCAGTTGAAGGGTCTGAACAGCGTGTAGTCGAGCCCTTCCTGCTGGCCGTAGGCGTGGATCACGCGATCCATCATCTGCTTGGCACAGGAATATATCCAGCGCGGCTTGTTGATCGGGCCGAGGATCAGTTCGGAGTTCTCCGGATCGAACTCGGGATCCTTGCACATGCCATAGACCTCGGAGGTCGATGGGAATATTACGCGCTTCTTGTACTTCACCGCCTGACGGATGATCGGCAGATTGGCTTCGAAATCAAGCTCGAAAACGCGCAAGGGTTCCTTGACATAGGTAGCCGGCGTGGCGATGGCCACCAGCGGCAGAATCACGTCGCATTTCCTGACGTGGTATTCGATCCACTCCTTGTTGATCATGATGTCGCCTTCGAAGAAATGAAAGCGGGGGTTCTGCATCAAGTCGGTGACGCGCTCGGAGTTCATGTCCATGCCATAAACCTCCCAGTCGGTCGTATCCATGATGCGCTGGGAAAGATGGTGACCGATGAAGCCATTGACGCCGAGAATGAGGATCTTCTTCATGACAGGGAGAGTGCGGAGGTTCCAAAAATTGCGTTGATCTGATCGGTGGCTGGCTTTTCGGTCAGCGGTAAACCTTCTAATTCTACCGCGAGCAGGCGCAAAAGCCTTCTGTCGCCGCATTCGGCAAACAGACAGCCATTGCGGACGAACAGCGTGGGATGGCCGCCGTGAGGGCCGGTTTCACCTGTCGGGTGAAGCGAGCGCTGAACCCGGAGGCGGCCCTTGGGCGTGTCCGAGAAAGCGCCCGGATAGGGGGGGGCCACGGCGCGGATCAGGTCATGCACCACGGAGGCGGGCTGGTTCCAGTCGATACGACCGTCTTCGGCCCGGCGAGCCCCGAAGTAACTGCCCGCCGCGAGGTCCTGCGGTTTGGCGACCGCACGGCCGGCAAGCAGTTCGGGGAGCACGCGGTCCAGCGCCATTTCGGCCGCCAGCGTGACCTTGTTGAAAACTTCGAGGGCGGTATCGTCGGGCAGGATGGGTACCGCTTGTTGCGCAATGATGCCCCCGGCATCGGGTTTCTCAAGCATCCGGTGCAGGGTGGCGCCGGTTTCCCGCTCGCCGTGGATGATTGCCCAATTCACCGGCACGCGCCCGCGATACCTGGGCAGGAGCGACCCGTGCATGTTCCAGGCGCCTTGTTTGGGCAAGGCCAGCAACGGCGCTTTCAACATAAGCCGGTAGTAAAAGGAAAACAGGAAGTCCGGCAGTAGCGCCGCCAGTTCGGCGACCACTGCGGGATCGTTAGGATCTTCGGGGGTGATTACCGGGACGTCGTGGCGTGCCGCGAGTTCGGCGACGCTGTCGAACCAGATTGTTTCGTTCGGGCTGTCCTGGTGCGTGACCACGCAAACCACATTCACCCCATGCGCCAGCAGTACCGACAGGCAGCGCACGCCTACGTTGTGGTAGGCAAAAACGATGGCGCGACTCATTCCTTTTGTTCCAGGATCGCCTCGATCAAATAACGCGGCCGGTGACGTACCTGCTGGTAGATGCGGCCGATGTATTCGCCGAGCAGTCCAATGCCGAACAGGGCGAGGCCGATCAGGAAGAACATCAGTGCGAAGAGGGTGAACAGACCCTCGGCTTCCGGGCCGAGGATCAGGCGTCGCGCCATGAGCAGCACGAACAATGCGGCGGAACCCAGCGAGACGAGAATGCCGAGCATGGAAAACCACTGCAGCGGGACCAGCGAAAAGCCGGTCATCAGGTCAAAGTTGAGTCGGATCAGGCTGTAGAGCGAATACTTCGACTCGCCGGCGGCGCGCTCTTCATGTTCGACCACCACTTCGGCCGGGCTGCGGGCGAAGGTGTAGGCCAGGGCCGGGATGAAAGTGGCGACTTCCTTGCAACTATTGATGGCATTCACCACGCCGCGCGAGTAGGCGCGCAGCATGTTGCCCTGGTCGGTGATCCTGATCCGCGTTATCTTTTCGCGCAGCCGGTTCATCGCCTTCGAGGCCCAGGTGCGGAACAGGCTGTCCTGACGCTTGCGGCGGATGCTGCCGACGTAGTCGTGGCCTTCGCGCATCTTGGCGATCAGCTTTCCGATTTCCTCCGGCGGGTTCTGCAGGTCGGCGTCCAGCGTGACGACGATGTCGCCGCGGCAGTGCTCGAAACCGGCCATGATTGCCATGTGCTGGCCGGCGTTGGCAGCAAACAGGATGACGCGGGTAACGTCCGGCCGCGCTTCAAACTGCTGGCGCAGGATCGCCGCGGAGCGGTCACGGCTGCCGTCGTTGACGAACACGATCTCGTAGGTCTCGCCCAGTGCGTCGAGCGCCGGATAGAGGCGGGCGAACAGCGTCGCGAGCGTGGCTTCTTCGTTGTAGACGGGGATGACTATGGACAGGGCGGGTGCAGTCATGCGATCTCCTGCAGGCTTGCGGCCAGCGCCGAACACACGCGGTCGATGTCGCTGTCCTGCATCGATGGGAAAAGCGGCAGTGTAATGGTGGCGGCGCCGATCCGCTCGGCCTTGGGAAAGCTGCCTTCCTTGAACCCCATCGCGCGATAAAGCGTAAAGAGATGCAGCGCCGGGTAATGCACGCCAACGCCGATACCGCGTTGCTTCATCGCCATGATGAATTTTCCGCGATCCACGCCGGCGGGCAGTAGTACCTGGAACATGTGCCAGTTGCTGTTGCTGAAATTCGCGACAGGCAGTTCCAGCTTCAGCGCCGGATCGATGCCGGCGAAATAGGCCCGGGCGAGTTCGCGGCGCCGGGCGGTGAAGGCTTCCAGGTGTTTCATCTGGCCGAGGCCGATGGTGGCGGCGATGTCGGTCAGGTTGAACTTGCCGCCCAGTACATCGACGTCCATGCCGCCGTCGGTGAAGCGCTGCATGCCTTGCAGGCGCAGGCGCTCGCACAGAAATGGATCGATGTCGGGGGGCAGCACCAGGGCGCCGCCTTCGGCGGTGGTCAGGTTCTTGTTGGCGTGGAAGCTGAAGGAGACGAAATCTCCGGTGCTGCCTATGCGGTTGTCGTTCCACGAGGCGCCGAAGGACTGAGCGGCGTCCTCGATCACGCGCACGCCGTGCTTGTTGGCGACGGCATACAGCCGGTCGCGATCCACCGGCAGACCGGCGAGGTCGACCGGGATGATGGCTTTGGTCTGCGGCGTGACGGCCTCTTCCAGCTTGTCCGGATCGATGTTGCGCGTCACCGGATCGACGTCCACGAAAACCGGCGTCGCGCCAACTTCAAGAATCACGTTGGCGGTAGCAACCCAGGTCAGCGGCGTCGTAATCACCGTATCACCAGAGCCGACTCCTGCAAGGCGCAACGCGACTTCCAGCGTTGCCGTGCCCGAATTGAAAACGCGCACCGGACGACCGCCGCAGTAGTCGGACAAAGCGGCCTCGAAGGCCAGTACCTTCGGCCCGCTGGTAATCCAGCCGGAGCGCAACACGTTCGCTACCTCGGCGATGGTCTCTTCGTCGATCGAGGGGCGGGTGAAGGGGAGGAACGGGGCAGTCATGACCTCGCCACCAGAAACACACCGACCACGATGAAGCCGATGCCCAGCAGTTTTTGCGCCGCCAGCGCCTCGCCGAACCATTGCCAGGCGACGAAGGCATTGATCACGTAGCCGATCGACAGCATTGGGTAGGCGATCGACACGGGCACGCGGGACAGCGCCATGATCCAGACCACCAGGCTCACCGCGTAGCAGGCCATGCCGCCCATGATGAAGGGCTGAAAGGCCAGCTTGAGACCAATGGGCAGAATGTTGTCGGCATGAAACTCGAAGTGCCCGACGACGTTGGTGCCGGCTTTCAGCAGCAGTTGAGCGGCGGCATTCAACAGCACGCCGGTCAGGATCAGGGAAAAACTGACAGCGTTCATGGCTTTCTCACAATTACGCGACGTGTGTCGCGGATGACTTCGGTCATGGGCAGGCCTTTGGCGGACATTTCCTTCCAGGTGGCCGGCGACATCAGAGCCCAGGCGACGGGCGCGGCGTTCCATGCGACTTCGAAGCCGGCGATGTCGGGAATAAATTTCTGCGGCTCCTGATCGATGCCGAATCCCAGTTCGTCCCGGTAGGCCACCATGGTGGTGGTGCGCTTCAGGTAGAACTGCAGGCTTTGATCGTAGGTATCGACGCTGAAGAACGGTGCGCCTTTCGGCACTTGCGGCGCGATTGCCGCAGCGACATCGTGTGCGGAATTGACCGAGCCGAGGCTGTCGTGTCCAAGCAGGAAGCCCTGGCCGAAGGCGAAACCGCCGAAGGCCATGGCAAAAACGGCGGCGACGCTGTGTCCGCGGCGTCCGAGCCAGAACGCGGCGACACCGCCCAGCAACATGGCGGCCGATCCGGCATACAGCCACGGCCGGTAGGCATCGTAGAGCACCGCGGGCACTATTTCGTTGGCGAATCGGGTGACGTAGGGCACCAGGAACAGGCAGGCGCCACCAATGGCGACGGCCGGCAGCGCTTGCCATTCGATGCGGCGGGAGGATGCATATCCCGTCAGATGAATGCCGATCAGTGCGGCGAGCGCCGGAAAAATCGGCAGGATGTAGGAGGCCAGTTTGGAACTGGAAACGGAAAAGAAGGCGAACACCACTACGGCCCACACCAACAGGAAGCGCTGCGGCTGGAAACGACGGCCGGCCTCGCGCCGGAATCCGGCGGCAATGCCCGGCACAAGGCTGCCAAGCCACGGCAGCATGCCGACCAGCAGAACGGGAACGAAGTACCACATTGGCTGATAGCGGCCGTGGGCCTTGGTCAGGAAGCGCTCGAAATGTTCGTGGATGAAAAAGAACCGCGCGAATTCGGGGTTGGCCACCGATACCGCGACGAACCAGGGTGCGGTGATGGCCAGCAGGATCAGGAGTCCGCGCAGTGGACGAATGCGCGCGATCAGGCCCCAGTCACGCTCCCATAGCGCATAGGCCACCACGGCGGCGGCCGGCAGCACCAGCCCGATGAGGCCCTTGGAGAGCACCGCCAGCGCCAGCAGCGCCCAGGCGGCGTCCTGCCAGCGCCGACTTTCAGGCGGGCTGGTGTCATCGCGTTGGGCGAGGCACAGTGCGAACACGGCCGTGGCCAGAAAGAAGCTGACGCCCGTGTCCAGGGTATTGACGTGGCCGATCACATTCCACAGCACGCTGCCGGCCAGCACTGCGCCGGCAATCATTCCGGCCTGCGTGCCGAACAGTCTGGCCGTGGCAAAGGCCGTGGCGAGCACGCCGAGGAAGCCGGTGAGCGCCGGCCACAGCCGGGCGGTCCAGTGATGTTCGCCAAAGACGGTGAAGGCGGTTGCCGTGGTCCAGTATTGCAGCGCCGGCTTTTCAAAGTACTTGATACCATTCAGGCGCGGCGTCAGCCAGTCGCCTGTCGCCACCATTTCGCGTGGAATCTCGGAATAGCGGCCCTCGTCCGGATTGATCAGGCGGCGTTGCTCCAGCGTGCCGAACCACGCCAGGGCAAAGACGAGCGCCAGCGCCAGCAAGGGCCCGCGGCGCAGTTCAATCAGTTCGCGCATTCGATGATCAATGCAGCGGCCACATCGCGTCCTTCCGCCATGAGGACGTTGTAGGTGCGGCAGGCCGCGCCGGTGTCCATCACCTCTACGCCGATGCACTGCTCGACAAAGGGGCGTAGCAAGGCGGGAGCGGGAAAACGCTGGCGGGTTCCGGTGCCGAGCAAGACAATCGGGCAAGCGAGGTCGGCAACCGTCTGCATATCCGTTACGGTAAGACCGTCGAGCGAAGCCGGCGGCCAGTTTTCGAGCAGGCGATGCGGAGTCAGTATGAAGCTTTTCGTCAGCCGGCGGCCATTCACGGCGATGTGCCCGGCATCGTAGGATGTGATCGCAAGCAGATCGGCTGTGACGGTGGAATGTAGCTTCATTCGGGGCGCGAGTTTGGCAACTGAGGTTGTCCGCGGAGCGGCTGGGGCGGGAGTGGCTGAAAGCCGCATCACATCTGGATTTGCGGTGCAGCATAAGCTTCGGTTAACATTATACCTTTACCGATGCTGCCTGGCCGGGCCGGCATCATGCAGAAAGGATGGTTGCCAATGCAGCCCGTAAACAAATCCGCCAAACTCAACAACGTCTGCTATGACATTCGCGGGCCCGTGCTCGCCCGCGCACGGCAGATGGAAGAGGAGGGCCACAAGATCATCAAGCTGAACATAGGCAATCTGGCCGCGTTCGGCTTCGATTCCCCGGAAGAGATCCAGCAGGACATGATCCGCAACCTGCCCAACGCGGCCGGCTATGTCGATTCAAAGGGCATTTTTTCCGCGCGCAAGGCGGTGATGCATTACACGCAGCAGAAGCACATCAAGGGCGTCACGATCGAAGACATCTACATCGGCAACGGTGTTTCGGAACTGATCGTGATGGCCATGAATGCCCTGCTCGATACCGGAGACGAAGTCCTGGTGCCGGCACCCGACTATCCGCTGTGGACGGCCGCCGTGAGCCTTTCGGGCGGGACGCCGCGTCACTACCTGTGCGATGAGGGTGCCGGCTGGCTGCCCGATCTGGCCGACATTCGCGCCAGGATCACGCCCCATACGCGGGCGATCGTGGTCATCAACCCCAACAATCCGACCGGGGCCCTGTACCCCGACGACGTGCTGAAAGAGATCATCGAAATCGCCCGGCAGAATGATCTGATCATCTACGCCGACGAGGTCTACGACAAGGTGCTCTACGACGGCGCCACACACACGTCGATCGCCGCCTTGTCGGAAGACGTGCTGACGATAACCTTCAACGGCCTGTCAAAGAATTACCGGTCCTGCGGCTACCGGTCCGGTTGGATGATCGTTTCCGGCGAAAAGAAACATGCGCGCGATTACATCGAGGGCCTCGACATGCTGGCGTCGATGCGTCTGTGCGCCAATGTTCCCGGCCAGTGGGGCATTCAGACCGCTCTCGGCGGCTATCAGAGCATCGATGACCTGGTGGCGCCGGGCGGACGCATGTGCCGCCAGCGCGATGTCGCCCACGAATTGATCAACGCCATTCCGGGGGTCAGTTGCGTCAAGCCCAAGGCTTCGTTGTACATGTTTCCGCGCCTTGACCCCAAGATGTACCCGATCACCAATGATCAGGATTTCATCGCCGAACTGCTGGTGGCGGAAAAGGTTCTGCTGGTGCAGGGCACTGGATTCAACTGGCCGCATCCCGATCACTTTCGCCTGGTCTTCCTGCCGCATGAGGACGACCTGCGCGAGGCGATCGGTCGCATCGCGCGTTTTCTCGACGGTTATCGCAAGCGTCATGGCAGCTGAGTTTCCGGTGGTTGATGTGACCGGGAGCGATGGCAGCGTGGTCGAGCCGGCATGGTTGGCCAGAGCCGAGCCGGTCCATCGCCAGTTGCGTACCGGCTTGCCGGCGGATTACACAGGGCGTCTGCGCTCCATATTCGCCAGCGGCGCCCGCATGAGCGTGGCGACCGAAGGTGTCGCCGTGCGCGGTGTAGCGCTGTGGCGGGTGATCGAAAATACCTGGGAGGGCCGTCGGCTCTACGTCGATGATCTGGTCACCGATGAAGCAAATTGCTCGCGTGGAGTCGGCAGGACCTTGCTGCAGCATCTGGAACGGCTTGCGCACGAATTGCAGTGCGATGTGCTGGCGCTCGATTCGGGAACCCAGCGCACCGACGCGCATCGTTTTTACTTTCGGGAAGGCCTGGTAATTCCCGCGTTCAGCTTTAGGAAAACCTTGAAATGAAACCCATCAACGTAGGACTCCTCGGCATCGGTACCGTCGGCGGCGTCACATTTACCGTTCTGGCGCGCAACGAAGCGGAGATTACCCGCCGCGCCGGGCGCCCGATCCGCATTACCAGGGTGGCCGACAAGAACCTCGAACTGGCGCGGCAAGTGACCGCGGGCCGGGCGCAGGTGACGGACGATGCCTTTTCGGTGGTCGTCGATCCCGACATCGACATCGTCGTCGAACTCATCGGCGGCTGCGGCATCGCCAAGGAACTGGTGCTGAAAGCCATTGCCAACGGCAAGCATGTGGTGACGGCGAACAAGGCTTTGCTGGCGATCCATGGCAACGAAATATTCGCAGCTGCGCACGAGAAGGGCGTCATGGTTGCCTTCGAGGCGGCGGTGGCGGGTGGAATTCCCATCATCAAGGCGGTGCGCGAGGGCCTCACGGCCAATCGCATCCAGTGGATCGCCGGCATCATCAACGGCACCACCAATTTCATCCTGTCCGAGATGCGCGACAAGGGACTTCCCTTCGACGTTGTGCTCAAGGAGGCGCAGCGCCTGGGTTATGCCGAAAGCGATCCGACCTTCGACATCGAGGGCATCGATGCCGCGCACAAGATCACCATTCTTTCGGCGCTGGCCTTCGGCATTCCGATGCAGTTCGACAAGGCGCACATCGAGGGCATCAGCCAACTCGATGCCGATGACATCAAGTATGCAGAGCAGCTGGGTTACCGCATCAAGTTGCTGGGCATTACCCGTCGTCGCCGATTGGACGGAAAGGCCGGCGTGGAACTGCGCGTGCATCCGACCCTGATTCCGACCAAGCGCCTGATTGCCAATGTCGAAGGTGCAATGAATGCCGTGCTGGTGCAGGGCGACGCCGTCGGCGCAACCCTGTATTACGGCAAGGGCGCCGGCGCTGAACCGACCGCCTCGGCGGTCATCGCCGATCTGGTAGATGTAACGCGCATGCATACGGCCGACCCGGAACATCGCGTACCGCACCTGGCGTTTCAGCCCGGCTCGGTCGAAGACACGCCGATCCTGCCCTTGTCGGAAGTGGAAACCAGCTACTACCTGCGGCTGCGGGTAGAGGACAAGCCTGGCGTGCTGGCCGACATCACGCGCATCCTCGCCGACCAGCAGATATCGATTGACGCCATGATCCAGCGCGAGCCTGCCGAAGGCGAGTTGCAGACCGACATCATCATGCTGACCCACGTTACCCGCGAGAAGAATGTTGACGCCGCCATCGCGAAAATCGAGGGGCTGCCGGTGGTGAAGAAGAAGGTGATCCGTCTGCGCATGGAGGAACTGGGCTGACATGAAGTACGTCTCCACCCGCGGTCGGTCGCCGGTCCAGTCATTCTCCGACATCCTGCTCGGCGGCCTTGCGTCCGATGGGGGGCTCTACCTGCCTGAAAGCTATCCGCAGGTGGCCACGCGCCTTGCCGAGTGGCGAACGCTCTCCTATGCCGAATTGGCCTTCGAGATTCTCTCGGTCTATGTCGACGACATCCCGGCTGAGGATTTGAAGGGGATCTGTGACAAGACCTACACCACTCAGACCTATCGCTGGAGCCGCGACGCGGCGAAGGCGAAGGACATCGCGCCGCTGACTTCGCTCGAACCGGATTTCCACCTGCTGGAACTGTCCAACGGGCCGACGCTGGCCTTCAAGGACATGGCCATGCAATTGCTCGGCAACCTGTTCGAGTATGTGCTGGACAAGCGCGGCGAGACCATCAATATCCTCGGCGCGACGTCGGGCGACACGGGTTCGGCGGCCGAATATGCGATGCGCGGCAAGCATAACGTGCGCGTTTTCATGCTCTCGCCGGAGGGCAAGATGAGCGCCTTTCAGCGCGCGCAGATGTATTCCCTGCCCGACGCGAACATTTTCAACATCGCTGTGCGCGGCATGTTCGATGATGCCCAGGACATCGTCAAGGCGGTGTTCAACGACGCCGACTTCAAGGCCAGGTACAAGCTGGGCGCGGTGAATTCGATCAACTGGGCGCGGGTGATGGCCCAGGTCGTGTACTACTTCAAGGGCTATTTTGAAGCCACTGGGTCCGATGACGAAGAAGTAGCGTTCTGCGTGCCCTCGGGCAACTTCGGCAACATCTGCGCCGGCCACATCGCGCGCATGATGGGCCTGCCGATCGTTCGCCTGGTGCTGGCCACGAATGAGAACGACGTGCTCGACGAGTTCTTCCGCAGCGGCATCTATCGGCCCCGAACCACGGCGGAGACGCACGTTACGTCCAGCCCGTCGATGGACATTTCCAAGGCGTCGAATTTCGAGAGATTCATTTTCGACCTGGTCGGTCGCGACGCCGCCATCGTGCGGCAGTTGTGGCGCGAGGTCGATGCCGGCGGCAGTTTTAGCCTTGCCGACGGCCCGTTTGCCGCGCGCCTGCCGGGTTATGGCTTCGTTTCCGGCTGCAGCTCACATGCTGATCGCCTGGCGACAATCAGTGACGTGTGGCAGCGCTACGGGCTGATGATTGACACGCATACCGCCGACGGAGTCAAAGTGGCACGCGGGCATCGCGTCGCGGGCATGCCGATGATTGTGCTGGAAACGGCGCAGGCAGTTAAATTCGCCGAGACGATACGGGAAGCACTGGGCCGGGATCCGGTGCGGCCGGCGGAACTTGAAGGGCTGGAAGATCTGCCGCAGCTCGTTGAACTGGTCGATGCGTCGGTGGATCAGGTCAAGGGCATCATCATTCGCGAGTGCTGATGCGGTGCCGGCGACAGAAGGCCGGCGTCCATGGCCCGGATAATTGCTGCTTGCTGACTAAAGGTAGATGACCGCCGGGAATACCGTCACGGCCAGCACGAGTACCAGCCATTCCATGTTGTAGCGGGCCAGGAACCCGGTGAAATGCATGACCAGCACAACGATGGCGATCAGGTAGTAGAGGATGAAAAGCATATTATTCTCCGTGGGCGGTAACCATCCGGGGAAACAACAGACGAATACCAATAGGCCGGTTCTGGCAAGATTCTAGCATCATTGCTTACTTGTCAAGGTCAGGCTCGCGGCTTTTAGTTTGAACGGGATTTCTTGTCCGCGACGTGCGCGTGAGCCGTGGAAGCGGGCCTGTGCACGGGCATCGAGCGACTGCTCGACGAGCTTGCCGCCGCGTCCGCTGCCGCCGATCACCAGGCTTTGCCCGCCGGTTACGGCGACACCGACGACCGCGTCGTTCTTCGCCAGATCGATCAGCATCAGCCCCTTGCCTTTGGCCATTTCCTTGAGTTCGGCGAGCGGAAACAGCAACAACCTGCCGCCCTGGGTGAGCACGGCTGCGGTGCCTCCCGCCACCGGCGCCGGTGGC
>Ga0163199_1000120_pt1 | contig 48445 bp, 27 predicted proteins | sample PL_2010_150m_FD_113537 | JGI IMG/M metagenome (GOLD analysis project Ga0163199, IMG submission 113537) | Freshwater microbial communities from Powell Lake, British Columbia, Canada to study Microbial Dark Matter (Phase II) - PL_2010_150m | ecosystem: Environmental > Aquatic > Freshwater > Lake ...
AAGGCATCAACAACAAAATCGGTGCCATGCAGCGCATGCATTACGGCCTTCGTGACTTCGAGTTTCTCTCCTTGAGAATCCTGACTCTTCATAAGGCTAAGCACACTTTTTGCGGATGAACCCGAGTGGGGGGCATCACACCTGAAGATATCGCAAAAAAGCGGGCTGGAGATGAACAGCCTCAATGCAGACCCGCAGTTTGAGGATCCCTCCAACGGAGATTTCCGACTCAAGCCGGGATCTCCCGCATTGAAGATCGGAATACTTCCCCTTCCGGATTTGGGTGAAATTGGCCCCCGGTCGCGGTGAGGCCGGACGCCCAAACTTCAATGGCGAAAACTTTTGAATATCCTGCCCGCCGACAGGAGCGAGCCGTTTTCCCACATTCCAAATTCGCCGGCCTCGTCGGTGCCGGAACTGAAGTTATGTAAAAAGACGGTTGCAAGATCCCCTTTGGATCGGTCGTAGACGCCGAGAGCCTGGCAGAGGCGCTGGAGTTCCTTCAACCGCTTGGTGTCGTCGGGGAAGTCGCGGCGCAGGTATCCCGCTTCCGTGATCCAGAATGGCTTCTCCATTCCGACTTCCGGAACTTTCCTCGCCGGATCGAAATGGAGCCCGATCACCTTGGAGAGATTGCGCTCACCGGCTTGCGGATAGATGTGGATGCCGATGCCGTCTGCATATTCCAGATAATTTGTCGATTCGATCTGGTGGGAATCCGTCCCGCGCATCAGGCGCAGCGTCAGCGAATGGGAAACCACCGCCCCCTTGATTTTTGCCATCCAGCCGGAGAGCTTCGGGCTGGATTTCCAATCGTAGAACCCTCCAACCATCCCGCTGGTGATGATCTGGACCTTTCCGCCGAGCAGTTCCCGGTTGAGGTAGCTGACAATCTTTGTCAGCCGCCCGATTTTTTCGATGCCTGCGCGGTATTTCACAAATACGGGATCATCCCACGGCGTGGAGTCGTCGATCCAAAGCCCGCCATCGGTCAGCGGAAGATCGCCGTTGAAGGCATTCCAGTTGATTTCGTTGAACATTTCGATGGCCGACACTGTGGCATTTTCCGCTTTCAGCAGCTCGAAAAACTCGCGGACGAAAGCCTCGCACAGCGACAAGTCGAGTTCGGAAAGCGGATACGAATCCCACGCGCACCCGCCGTGACCATGGTTTCCCGGACGTTTCTTTGTGCCGGGCGCATACAGGAGATGCTCATCACTCTCCAGATGAACCATCACTTTTACCCCGCGTTCATTGGCGCGTTTGATATGAGCAAGAAGACACGGTGCAAACGGTTTGCGCAGCGTGAGCCGGACCCATTTCGCTCCGGCATCCGCTATGGCATCAATATGAGCCAGCTGCTGTTCCGGGACGCCTTTCTCCATCCATTGCAGATTCTGCTCGGTGGTGCCGATCTCAAACCCTGTGGGCTTGGTTCCTGTTGCCGCGACTTCTGGTTCCTTGGCAAAACCCGGCGCTACGAGAATGGCGACGGCGGAAACCACGTTGACCAGCGACTTCATTTGTTTGGGATCAGCCCAACCACGAGCGTCCCTGGGTGACCACGCGGTATGTCGACCCGGAGCGAATGGGATTTTGGATCGAACTGAAATGCCAGCTCCTGGCCGTTCATGGAAACCGTCCGAGGCAGAATTTTCGACCAGGCGAGAAACTCCCCGCCGTCGCGCAGGTCGATTTCGATCCGCCCGGGGTGTGTCCGCCGGATCGCGGTCACGCAGCCGCCGCTGTTGAATTTGTCCGCAAGGCCGATTGCCGCAAATCCGTCAGAGACAGGAGCAAGGGTGAAAAGTTCAAATTCGAGCTCCCGAAGGGCCAACGGGAGGCGGTTCGATCGGGCGATGCGTGTCAGTGAACCTTCCTGATGCCGGAAAACAGCGAACTCTTCTCCGGAGAGTCCGGATACGTTATCCACACACACATCTCCATTCACAGGCGTGTCGGCAACGGGATTGTGTCCGCAATTGAAGACGCCGAGAACCCCGCCTCCTGCCGGATTGAGATTGAAGATTTTGAACAGAGCTGGCTCGCGGGAGGGATCCACAAAAAGGCTGTCCGCTGTTGGCCTCGCAGGCCCGAGGCAGAGTGGGACCGTGCGATCGCTCAGCGCCAGCTTGCTCAGGAGGCCGAAATCCGTTCCGCCGGGTTCGTCCGAAATGTAAACCGGCCCGCCTGAGATCGCTCGGGAAGCGGCGTGAAAAGCACCGGAGGGATGCCGGGTCTGGAACATGTCCCAATCCGGGATAATGAATTCTCCCATCCACAGCGAGTTGAGGGCGTTGTTGATGAGGTGCCGTCCATGGGATTCCGGCTTGTCGGGAAAGAAGTCGCTCGAGGTTCGCATGATCGCCGAGCGGGGCGCCTGAAGGATGCAGTCGTTCGAACACGAACTGCACCAGATGACGTTGCTATCGAATAACGTTTTCTCGGAGCGTTCCGTTGCTCCCACGAGTCCCTTCATTGCGCGGACCCGTCCTCCACGGTCCTCCCCGAGGGTTTCGATCCATGTCATCGCATCAATCTTCACCCCGTCAACTCCCTGTGAGCGAAGGAATCCATGGTAGGCGGAGAAAAACTTGTCGAGGTCCGGCTCCGCGACCGGCTTTTGGTAAATGGGAGGGTAGAACGTGCGTGTGACGGTCGCATCGTGTTTTCCGGACGGAGCGGCATCGACGCCGGTAAATCTGGCGGGGATCCTTGGTGTGATCATTTCGATGCCAAGGTCGGGAAGGGTTTGCGGATCGGTTCCGCGCCAGTATCCGTTGAACGCCTGCCATACGAGGACGCGCGAGACGTTGTGGGTTTGTTTGAGCTTCCGAACCGTGGCTGCCAGCCCATCCGGAAAACGCTCACGGTTGGCTTCGTAGCCGGTGAGCAGGCGGTCCGCAGCGCACTGCCAACCGTCGTCCAATATGACGAAGCCGGGACTCACGCCTCCCTCTTCGAATTTCCGCATGATCTCCATCACTCCGTCGTGCGAGACTTTTTCGTAAAAGGCATTCCATGAACACCAGCCCAGAAACCGGGCGAAGTCCGGCATCCGGGGAGCGGAGTTGACTGCACCAGACTGCTCGCGCACCCGGGCGGCAGCAGAGCGGATCAGTTTGAAGGGGTCGCCTCCCTCCTCCAAATAGAGGCCAGTGACGCGATCTGTCTTCGTCCGGCTATCGCCGCTTTCCGTAATCAGATGCAGTCTTCCATCCGTGCCCCCAGACAAGCTGGATCGGAAGGATCCATCAACCAGAGCGATCATTGCCAGATACTTTCCATTTCGAAGGTGGATCAGGAGAAACTGAGTTTCCGGAGGAACTTCGGGGATCGAATGGCCGGCGAGCGATTCCATCCAGCACGAGCTGCGTCCCCGGAAGCAGGACACGAAGCTGTCCATGTCGGCCACCCGTCCGATCGCGAAGTCCTTTTCGCTGAACGGGGCATCAGAGCGCAACTCGACCCAACTGCCTTCCTGATCATGTTTGGCTGCCAGTGTGACTTGATCGGAGAGATCCGTCAGGGATGGAGGCATCTCAGCGTCCCCGGACGCTGGACAGGCATCGGCAAAAAGGCCTGCCAGTAACACAGTGAGAGAACAACCCCACACCTGAAGGTTGAGTTTTAAGGATGCGGTTCCATTGTCCATGTGTCTGAGGAATCCTGGCAGAAGGAACTAGGGCACCTTTCCTGTGGCGATTTCAGCATACTTGTTGAAGATATCATGGCCGGGGCGCAGGGAGCCATCCATCCGGATGAATGCCATATAGCCGGGATTTGCTACCGGTCCCAGATCGGGGAGGTGCAAATCCGCTACAGGGCTGGTATAGAGTGCGTGTGGAAGAAATCCGACGCCCAGTTTGGTGAGGCCATCAAGCGCTCCTTCGACAATGAGCGCTCTGACCTCGTCGTCCAGAGAGCCCCAGCAGCATTCGGAGGCGACAACCGGCTTCTTCAAGCCGGCAGATTCCCACAGTTTGAGACTCTTCTGGGTAACAGCCAGATAGCCAATTTTTCTGGTCTCCAGGTTTTCTTTGTTCAAATACGCTTTGTCCGTTGGATTCGAGCGGAATCCTTTATACGGGTGGGTTGTCCAAAGGTCGCAATAATCGAACAGAGCCATTCCGTCCGGGGTCGCACCATAGCCGGGCATCCCGATGGTTGTCGGGTTGCCGGGGAATTTCTTGTGGACGTAATCAGCCAATTCCTTGAGCCATTCGTTGGACTCAACCGAAACAGGCTCATTGCAAAGATCCCACGCCAACACGTTGCCGGGACATGCCGAAAGAGTCGCGGTCACATACTTTTCAAACTCCTCAAATAGCAGATTCGACCAGTCCGCCCCCACGGGGTCATAGGGAGGCTTCCCATCCCAGATCGTGAAGAGAACAGGAATCATGAGCAGATCCAGTTCCTTGCAGGCGGCAAAGGCCTTCTTCAAATTGGCGATATAGGCTTTCGGATCTTTCTTCCACGCTCCCCAACTCAGCCAGAGGCGCACCGTGTTCATCTTTGGGAAGAGCTCCTTACCCCGGGCCAGTTCCGATTTGTATTTTGCCGCATCAAATTTATCGATCCAGATTTCCGGCCCGGTGCTTCCCCACGATGGTTGGTAGTTGAAGCCAACAATGTGCTTTGCCCCGTCCATCTGATCCCATGAGACCCGTTCAAACGCGGCTTTGGCACCGGGAGTATAGCGGGATAAGTCCGGCTTGGTCGTTTCGGCTCCACCGGCATTTTGAAATCCGGATGCGAGTAGCATTCCGACTGCCATGGCGAAGCAGAGTCCCTGAACGCCGGGTCGGTTTACGACTGGTTTCAAAATGACGTTCTGTCGTTTCATTGAATTGGGATCACTTGGCTGGCGGTTCGCTGCTGTCCTCTTTGAAAAGGTGCGCCGGATTCAAGGGCGGGTTCTTGGCATTCCACTCTTCAAAGAGAGCGGAGAGAGCCTTCACCCGTGCCGGTTCGCGGTCGGCAAGGTTGTTCTTTTCGCTAGGATCGTCCGCTAGGTTGAAGAGTTCGACCGGAGCGCGGCTGTTGTTCACCATCCATTTCCAGTCGCCCTGGCGCACCGCCTTCGCGCTCTGCCAGCGCCAGAAGAGCGCGTCGTGGGGCGGTTTCTTGGATTCGCCGAGCAGTTGGGGCAGCAGGTTTACTCCGTCGAGTTCGGTTTCCGGCAGGGGTTTTGCGCCTGCGGCGGCCAGCGCGGTGGGCAGGAGGTCGAGCGAACTGACCGGCGTGTCGAAGGTTTTTCCCGCCGGGAGCCGGCCTTTCCACTGGATGACAAACGGCTCGCGAATGCCGCCCTCGTAAACGTCGCCCTTGACGCCACGATAGGGCACGTTGAATGAACAGTTTTTGATGATTTTTTCCGGCGTGCCGGTGCCTCCGTTGTCACTGAGGAAAACAATCAGCGTGCGGTCCTCCTGGCCCGTGGCTCGGAGTGCCTTCAGGATCTCGCCGACGGCGTCGTCGAGGCTCATGATCATGGCTGCGCAGAGCGCTCGCTTGGGATTGGCGATGTGCTTCACCTTGTCCTCGCATCCGGGCGGCATGGTCTGCGGAAGATGGGGTGCATTGAATGCGGTGTAGAGGAACCACGGCTGGTCGGTGTGCCGCTCAATAAAAGACGCCGCCTCGCTGCCGAACGTGGTTGTGAGGTAGCCGGCATCGTCGGGTGAAATGGTGGTGGTGCCGCGCATCAGGGGGTTCCCCGCATCCTGCGGGCGCGTGCCGAGGTAGCCGTGCCCACCTCCCTGGAACCCGAAGAACTCATCGAACCCGTGCTTCTGCGGGTGATCGGAGGGTGTCGAGCCGAGATGCCATTTTCCGACCATCCCCGTGACATAGCCCGATGCCTTGAGGTGTTCCGCAAAGATTTTCTGTCCGGTTTGAAAGCAGGCCAGAAGATAGTTGTTATTCTCGTGACCGAAGCGCTGCTGATAGCGTCCGGTGAGCAGCCCGGCCCGCGTCGGCGAGCACTGGGGAGCGGTGACATAGCCCGCAGTGAAGCGGATGCCATTGGCGGCGAGAGAGTTGAGGTTTGGGGTCGGGATTTCCTTGCTGCCATTGAATCCGACGTCCGCCCAGCCGAGGTCGTCGGCGAGCAGGATCAGGATGTTGGGTTTTCCGACCGGCATCTTCGCCTCAGCCGCATCCGATGAGGTCAAAGCCAGAGTCAATGATGCGAAACAGAGAAGCAGGGATCTCATGGATGGATGTTCGATGGGGGGGGCTCCGGAAATGCGCTGACTTACCTGAGCGAAGCCGGGTACGCGTCACAGCGGGCACGCAATGCCGCGAGGGTCTCCGCACATTTGGCATCGTTCACGAGATTGTGTTCCTCCCGGGGGTCGCTGGAAAGATCGAAGAGTTCCTCCTGCACGGGGTTCGTATCCTTGTAGCGGATGTATTTCCAGCGCTCGGTCCGAACACCTTCGCAGCGCGGGAGAGGGCGTCCTTTGGCGGAATCTTCAAAGCCGGAGATGTCGTGCTCGTAATACCAGTCTTTGCGCCCGCCCGCGTTGGGATCGCGGAGAATGGGCTGGAGGTCGCTTCCCTGCATCGTTGGCGGAACAGATAAGCCAGCCATCGCCAGTATGGTCGGAGCCAAGTCAATGTTCAATGCCATCTGCCCTCGGCGACCATGGAGAGAGTCAGACAGACGCGGATCGCGGATGATGAGTGGCACGCGGATGCTTTCCTCATACATGTTCCATTTTCCAACGAGCCGGTGCGCGCCTTCCATGCTGCCATTGTCAGATGTGAATATGACAACGGTGTTCCGGTCGAAGCCCTGTTTCCGCAACATGTCCATGACGCGCCCCACGGCGATGTCCGCGCGGTGAATATATCGGTAGGTAGTGGCCATGTCCTTCTGATACTTCGCATCATCCTTCAAATAGTCCGCGCTCGGGGCGTTCGCGTTCCGGGTTTTAGTGATGGCTTCGGGCAGTTTGTCGAATGCCTCTTGAGTGAGCGTGGCAGGGCGGGGGATCGGCCCCTGCGGTGGAGGGACCATCTCCGGATCCTCCATCGCGAGCGGTCCGTGGGGTTCTTTGAGGGCCAGGATCAGGAGGAAGGGCCTGTCCTTCGGCTGTTCTTTGAGGAACTGATCCACTTTTTCCTCCATGATCGTGGTCAGATAGCGATCCTTTCCATCCACGGTCTGTCGGAAACTGACCGATTGCGGGAATCCATACCACAGGTCGAACTGGTCGGCGGGCAGGGCCAGATTTTTGTCATTCTTGTCGGGATTTCCGATGGCGAGTTTTCCCAGGAAGGCCGTGCGGTAGCCGGCCGCGCGCAGAAGCATCGGATACGTCTGCTTCCATTGTTCCGCATTCAGCGGTTTTTCGAAGCTGTTGATGCCGTGCCGCGCCATATACTGCCCGGTGAGCAGGTTTGCCCGGCTCACCGCGCAGATGGAAGTCGTGACGAACATTTGATCAAACACGACTCCCTCCGCCGCAAGCCTGTCCATGTTCGGCGTGGAGATGGCCTTGTTGCCCATGCAGCCCATGGCATTTTGTGGTTGGTCGTCGGTGAAGATGAGGACGATATTGGGCTTGGTGGCATCGGCACCTTGGGATGCGGACGGCAGTAATAATCCGGAAGCCAGCAAGGTGGCGGCCAGATGGCAGATTCGGAGGGTTGGTTGCATATTCATGGGAGGGTGGACTGTTTGTGCTTCGCCGGCTTGTCAGCGTCGCTCTCGGGACCTTCGGCGGTGTCCTTGAAGTCGGGTCCGACAGGTGGCATTTCAGCGGACCAGTGTTCGAACATCTCAAGCATGTTCTTCGCCTTTTCGGGATATTGCGGAGTGAGGTCGGTCGCCTCCTTTTGGTCCTTAGACAAATCAATGAGGCGCCATGCGTGATTGTCTCTGCCGCGCAGAAGCTTCCAATCACCCTGGCGGACTGCCTGTTCGCTCCGCCAGCGCCAGAATAAGGCATCGTGAGGGTCACCAGACTGACCGTCTTTGAGAAAAGGCAGGAGGTTCACTCCGTCGAGAGAGGAGTTGGCGAGCGGTTTCGCACTGGCGGCGGCCAGCGCGGTCGGCAGCATGTCGAGGGAGATCACCGGGCGGTCATAAGTCCTGCCGGCGGGCAGCGTGTCTTTCCATTGCATAATGAAAGGGATGCGGATGCCGCCCTCGTAAACCGTCCCCTTATCTCCGGTGAAGGGCGTATTGATCGAGCCTGTAAAGTGTTTGGGCTCGCCCTCGCTGCGCCGTGTGCCGCCGTTGTCGCTCAAAAAGAAGATGAGAGTGTTTCCCTCCTCCTTCATTTCGCGCAGTTTTTCCAGCACCGTTCCCACGGCTTCATCCTGCTGTGCCATTACGGACAACACGCCAAGCCGCTCCTTCGAGATGCCGGGAAATCGTGCACTATAATTTCCGAAATCCACCTGCTGGGTGTGTGGGGCATGGAGTGCAAGATACACGAACCATGGTTCATCGCGGTGCCGTCCAATGAAGTCCGCCGCCTTGCGTGCGAACACACGGTCGTCATACGCATGTGGCGACGGTTCGATGTCAGTGCCTTTCTTCGCCACCTGCCCGTAATCGTTGTAGCCAAAGCTCTCGTCGAAGCCGTGCTGCGTCGGAAACATCTGGTCTTTGCTCTCAAGGATCTCCTTCGGGGCTGTGCCCGCGTCGGAGAACCCGAGATGCCATTTGCCGAAGTGTCCCGTCGCGTAGCCGGCAGCTTTCAAATGATCGGCCATGGTTTTGCCGCCGCCCATGAGCATCACCGGAAAATTCGGATTCCCCTCGTGCCCGAACCGCTGCTGATATCTCCCGCTCAGCAGCCCGGCCCTTGAGGGAGAGCACTGCGGCGCGGTGACATAGCCTGCCGTGAATCGGATTCCGTTGGTTGCCAGAGAATCAATGTTCGGAGTTTTCACATCCGTCGAGCCCTGGCACCCGAGATCGGCATAGCCGAGGTCATCGGCGAGGATGACAAGGATATTGGGCCTGGCGGGTGAATCGGCAGCGGTAACCGGCAGGCAGGGGGAGACCAACAGCATTGCGACGGTCAGCCGACAAAAAGGAGATAGAATTTTCATGGGGGGGAAAGCAGGCAGCTTTTTCTCCTAAACCGCTACTCGACATTGGAGCCTTCGAGGATGGCATTCAAGTCCTCCTCCGGGATTCTGATGACATTTTTCCATTTGAACCCCTTTGCATTGAATATCTCCATGTCTGGAATTTTGCAGCGGAGGCCGTTTTGGATGAGGAAGACTGTTCCGGTGGCATCAATGAGATCGCCTTCCCGGGGAGTCACGTAAGGCTCAAGGACAGCTGTGAGATCAGGACCTTCGGGAAGGGCATCCAATCCTTCATCCGGAATTCTGATGACATTTTCCACTTTGAACCCATTTGCGTTGAAAACTTTCATATTGGGAATATGGCGAAGTTGGCCGTCGCGGATGACAAACACAGTATTCCTTGCTCCGATGAGATCGCCCTCCTCGGGCGCGGCAGACGGGGAGGGTGCAGCAACGTCACAGGGCGAAATGAAGTGATAAGTTCCAGAGGCAAGCTCCACAGAAGGACGACTGTCCACCGATTGGGCTGCGGCCACCCCGCTGGCAGTCTTCACCGGCTTGCCGGATTCCGTAATCTGGTCAATCGCGCTGCAAGGGAATGAAACCGTGGCGGTCGCGTTGGGTGGAACAGTCACATCCCACTTCAACTGCCCTCCCTGGCGGAGCATCCGGCTCTTGATCAAACCGCGTGGACTCTCGTAACTGAAATCCACCGAGTTTACCTGACGCGGCAAAGTGGGCCGAAGAGTAAAATGCCCAAACGCCGGCTGGTGGAGATCCGGCTCAATCCCGACCAAATCGCGATAGAACCAGTTGCCCATCGCGGTAATCCCTTCGATTTGGGCGAAGGAATCACTCTCCCCCCAGCTCTCGCGAATGGAGTTACCCGTCTGGCTGACCATGTTCAGGATGCTTGGATAGTCTTCCCGGAGCAGAATATCGCAGGCGGCATCAGCCTGCCCTCCCTGACTGAGCAGATGCAACAGGGGATAACTGAAAGGGGAACCGGTAATCAGGTGCCCCTTGGTCTTGGTCCGGAATTCCTCGACAATCTCTTTGGCCATCGTCTCGCGAGAAGCACGCGGCTCAAAATTGCCAGCATCCAAAGCGACATCCAACTGCTGACGTGTGGGAAGAGTCGGAAACCACACGCCGGTCTTCGCATCGAAGAACCGGTTGCGGCACTCCTGCTGGAATTCGTTCAGAATTTCTTGAACTTCCAGGGCTTGAGGTTTCCGGCCCAGGACTTGCAGCAGGTCGACCATTTCATGACCGATCTGCATGACCATCTCGCACTGCGCGAACATTCTGGACAGCGTTTTGTTTTCTCCCTGAAGTTCCGGCAAGTCCGCCAGGGCGCTGTCTGCGATGTGGTCGCCGTAAGGAGAAACTTGATTCCAGACAGAGTATTCGGCCATCTCACGGATCACTTGAATCATCCAGGGAATGAAGGGTTCCAGCAAACGCTGGTCGCCGTAAAATGCCGCCAAATCCCGCGGCGTTTGACTGTAATGATAACAGCCGCAAATCTCGATCTCACGGTTCTTGGAATTGGCATACGTGGCCCGCGCACCGCAGACTTTGGTTGCCGGCCAGTGGAGGGACTCGTTCATCCTGATGTTGTCATCCTGAAGCTTGCTCAAGAGGTCGTAATTTCCCAGCCAATAGGCGGTATTGAGATTGTTCATCGCCGGCAACGTGCTGTGGGAATACCTCTCGGCACCGTTGTTGTCCTGGAATTGGGAGTGATAGCACAGCTCCAGCGTGTCCTGGACCGCCTGAAGCACCCGGTTCAGACGGGCGGTGTCCGTGGTCAGGGTGCCGACACGTGGCGGGACCGTATGCAGATCGAATCCGTCCACTTCTGAGAGTTCCAGCGGTGTCTTAAGCCCCAACACCTCAATGTATCGGAAGCCGGTATAAGTAAACGACGGTTCCCAGACTTCCTCCGGCTTTCCTGAGGAGACAAACATGTCCGTGTAGGCGATCCCCCCGAACTGCATTCTTTTCTTTTTGCCGTCAGGTAGGGTGACATCCACAGATCGGAACGCTCCGTCGCTTCCACGCCGCTTGAACTTGAGCATGCCTGGTTTGAGCCCGGTGTTTTCAAACCCGTCGTAGAAGGCCAAACTGTGCGGCACCCCCTCGGCCTGACCGGCAAGCGCTTCGGAATATCGCACGACGACCATCTGGCCTTTTTGCAGGCCTTTGAAATGCAGTCGCACTCGGCCGCCCAATTGTTTGCCGAAATCATACACCCAGACTCCGGGCATGGGATTTGTCCGTTTGATCGGATGGCCTTGCTCAACGATTTTTTCCGGAGGCATGATATCCCAGCGCAACTCGCCCAGCGGATGTTTGAGTTTCGCCTCCTCGGCTGCGACCCATCCATGAGCGTCAAAGCCGGGAAGCTTCCAGCCCACGGGCTCTGTGTTGGCGTCAAAAAGTTCACCGCACCAGAATTTTTGACGTTCGATCCCGCCGCTGCCGCATTGCCAGGACGCATCGGTCGAAATGATTTCCTGCGTTCCATCGGCATATTCCAGTGCCAGGCGGGCGATCAACACCGGCCGGTCATGGTATTGCTCCGGCGTGTGCCCCAACCATGCCCGCAGCCGTCCGGTCACGGCCTGCACTCCAAGACAGTTGTTCCCGCTTTTCAATTGCGAGGTAAGATCGAAAACCTGGTAGTTCACCTTGACTGAAAAATGGGAATCGCTGGGTTCCAGATCCCGCTCGCCAAGTTTTTGGCCGTTCAGAAATGCGCGGTAATATCCAAGCCCCGAAATGTAGAGCCTAGCCCGAACCGGCGGGCTTTTAACGGTAAACTCACGCCGAAAAAGGGATGCGGGACAGGCCGTGTCCCGGAACAGGTCGTAATATTCCCGCTCCGATTTGGCGATGTCCTCGGTCGTGAGCTTTGATGACTTGTCGAGCTGAAGATGGAGCGGAAAGATGGCAAACTTTGCCCATGTGCGAAACTTCTCGTCCTCTATTGGAACCAGAGGTGATTGGATCCATTTGCAGGGTGCGCCAAGCTGCCAGTCGGAGGGATGAATTGCCCCGGTTTCAAACCATGTCGCCGGTGCGTAGCCACCGGGAAGTTGCTTCTGATCCCATGTTCGGACCGTCCAAAAATAACGGCGGAATGACTCGGGCTTCACGCCGAACGGCACCAACTGGCTGTTGCTGGATTCCACCTTGCCCGAGTCCCACAGCAGTTGCCCACTCTGCAAAGCCTGAAGCGATGGGGCAACCAGGATTTGATATGCCGTTTGCCGCTGGCCACGGGCGACTTTTCCCGGAGCATCCTGCCGAACCGGCATCTTCCAGGACACCCTGAGCTGGTCCAGGTCGATTCCCAGCGGGGTGACATGCATCTCAGTGGTCAGATCGAACGGCGCGCCATCGGCTCTTGCCGCAGATGTGACAACTGCTGACGCCAAAACCACCAAGATGACGAATGATAATCTCTTCATATCGGGCCTTTCATTGCTGAGGGCACATTAAAACACCGTGGGCTGGATTGTGCTACTAACACCCAACTCTGGTACGTTGATTCATGCTTATTCATGGTTGCTGCCGACAAAGGGTGAGACAAATTCATAGCTTCCCGATTCGACCTCAAACCTTGCTGTGTCGGGTGTCGTAGTGGCAGGGGATACTTGTTTTCCGCCTTCGGTGATCTTCGCCGCGTCAGTGGTAGGCACGCAAATGGTGGCGGTGGTGTTCGGTGGCACCGTGGCACGGAGCGTGATTTTTCCACCTTCGATTTTCCAGTCGGATTTGATTGCTCCGTGGATGGATTGATATTCGGCTTTGGCCCATGTCACACCGCCGCCGGGTTTCGGTGCGATGACGAAGTGCTTCCAGCCGGGCTGCGCGTCGTCGGGATTGAGCCCGGCGATGTTGCGCCACATCCATTCGCCCACCGCGCCAAAAGCCCAATGGTTGAAGGAGTTCATGCCCGGATCGTAAAAGCCGCGGCCTTTCACGTAGCCATCCCATCGCTCCCAAACCGTCGTAGCGCCGTTGTCAATCATGGCGAGCCACGATGGCGAGTTGCGGTTGGTGAGCACCTGCCAGACGACATCGGTCTCATGGTTTCGCGTCAGTTCCAACATGGCCCGGTGAGTGGATTGGATGCCGGTGGAAAAGTGATTCTGGTAACGGCGGATGTTTTCCACGAGGTGCTGGGCAGCTTTCGGGCGCAGGTCGTCGGGGAGCAAGTTAAAGTTGAGAGCAAGCGCGTAGCCGCCCTGCGTGTCGCCCTCGATGCGTCCGTCGGGTTTGACGTAGCGCTGGTTAAAGGCTGTTTTGATCCGCTTAAACAACTCGCCGTAGCGCCGCGCCTCTTCCTGACGACCAAGGGCGGCAGCCATCTTGGCCACCAATTCGGTGGAGTGGGCGAAAAATGCCGTGGCGAAAAGTTCCTTGGACACCGCGCCGCCCGTGGTGGGCCAGCCGGCTTGGCGGATAAAATCGCCATTGAGCCAATCGCCGTAGTCGTCGCCGCGGTAATTGGCCCAGATGAGGTCGGGGTTGGCTTTTTGGATGAAGTCCACCCAGCGGCAGGCGGCCTCGAAGTGCTCGGCGAGCAGGCGCGTGTCGGCGTAGTTCTGATAAACCCGCCACGGGATGATCGTGCCCGCGTCGGCCCAGCCTGGCTCGCCGGTGGCGCGCTTGTTCGGGTCGCGGGGATGTGGAGCGTGGCCGGGGAAACGTCCGTCATCGGCCTGATCGTCGCGGATGTCCTGCACGGTTTTGCTGAAGAAGGCGGCCATATCCATGTTGAAGATGGCCGTTTGCGCGAATGCCTGGATGTCGCCCATCCAGCCGAGCCGTTCGTTCCGCTGCGGGCAATCGGTAGGGGCGCTCATCAGGTTGGCGCGCTGGGTCCAGAGGATGTTTTGCATGAGCTGAGTCAGCGACGGATCGGAACACTCGAAGCGGCCTACGACCGGTGCGGCGGATCGAAACACGCAGCCCAGAACGGCGTTCGTGTCGGGGCGTGCCGCCAGACCGGTCAATTCGACGTAGCGAAAACCGTGGTAGGTGAAGTGCGGCTCGAAGACAAACTCGCCATCGGCGCGCGGCGTGTAGCGGTCAATCTGCGTATTTCCACGCAGGTTGGCCGTGTAGAGCGTGCCGTCATCGTTGAGCATTTCGCCGTAGCGCATGGTGACGTTCTGACCGATCGCACCGATGGCTTTCACGCGTGCCCAGCCGGCCATGTTCTGGCCCAAATCGAACACGAACACACCGGGCTTGGGTTCGGTCACCGCGATGGCGGGCAGCTCCATCTCCACCTGGATCGGTTCCCCGCGTTGCCAAACCAACTGCCGTGCATCCAAGTCGTAGCTCATCACGGGCTCCCACGCCCCGGCGTTAAAACCGGACGCGTCCCAGCCGGGCGCTTCCTTGGGCGCGGCATAGATTTCTCCGGCGTAAATTCCGGAGGCGCAAATCGGGCCGTCGGTGAAACGCCGCCAGGAGTCGTTGGTCACAATCGTTTGCTTCCCGCCATCGGCGAACTCCACTTCGAGCTGAAGCAGAAAGCGCATGTGGGTGCCATTGGCGTAGCGGCCCGCTCCCTGCAAACGGCCCGCATACCAGCCTTCCCCCAGAAAGGCACCAATGGCGTTCTCGCCGGAGCGCAACAGTGCGGTGACATCGTAAACCTGGTAGTGAACGCGCTTGCGGTAGCTGGTCCATTCGGGCGCGAGCAACTGGTTACCCACGCGCTGGCCGTTGATGCGCAGTTCGTAGAGTCCGAGCGCGGAGGCGTAGACGGTGGCGCGCTTGACCGGACGATCCAATTGGAACGACTTGCGCAGCATCGCCGCCGGCAACGCCCCGCCACTGTCACCTCCGGGCTTGACCGTCACCAACACGTCATCCGTCAGATGCGCAGCAGCCCACGGGCCGGTTTCAAACGAGTCGAGCGCGAACACCGGCGCGCCTTGGGCGAGATTTTTGTCGCCGTTCAGGACCTGCATCTCTGCCAGCGCGAAGGCGAAGTTGTCCGCGTCACGCCGCCCAAGTCGTGTGACCGTGAGCCGGACGAACTGCGCCGTGGTGGCGGGGAAGCGGTAGATCGGCGCGTTGACGCCGGGATTCGCCTCGTCGCCGGCGGTGCGATCGAGCAACACGCGCGCATCGGAGAAATCGGCGCGGGATGCGGCTTCAATCTTGAAGCGCACCGGGAACAGGAAACCCGGCGTGTCGGGAAAGTCGTAGGGCCGCGCCGGGAAGAGGCGCACAGCATCGAAGGTTTGCTGCTGGCCCAGATCAACCACGACCCATTTGATGATGTCCTCCGACTTGGCGATTTTGCTTTGATAACCATTGCACAACTCGCGCGGTGGCACGTTGGGAATCAGATTGGTGACGCTGGGGATTTCGCCGATCCACTTCGCCTGCCAGTCGGATGCTTGCAGCAAGCCCATCGTCCAAGTGGAGGGCCCGCTCCAAGCCGAGGGCTGGCCGTCCTTGTCCCACACGCGCACTTTCCACCACATCCGCGCCCGCGACACGAGCGGCTTGCCGGCATAGATAATATGAATGGTCTGGTCTGAAGAAATCTTCCCGCTGTCCCACAGATCCCCTTCCCCCTTGGCAAGCGCCTCGGGAGTTGATGCGACGAGAACTTGGAATGCGGTTTGATTTTGGCCGCGCTCCTCCGAAGCCAGCGTCCAGCTCAACCGCGGTTGCACAACATCAACACCGACGGGAGCGACACGGTATTCGCAGCGCAGCTTCTCGACTGCAAGACCGCGGGATTGGCTGGCCGCGGACGCGGGCGGACACAGAAGTGCGCCGAGCAAAAAAAGGCAGATAGTTTTGGGAAATCTCATGGCGAAACAGCCGGGCTATTCGACCTTCGGGCCGACGGGAATGGCGTTCAGGTCTTCGTCGGAGATCTTGATGATGTCTTCGCTCTTGAGCCCGTTGGCGTTGAGAATCTCCATGTTTGGAATCTGGCAGCGTTTGCCGTCAAGGATAACATAAATGGCACCGGCGGGAGACTGAATGATATCATACTGCTTCGGGGTATTGTAGGGATTGAGGGCCGTGGCAGCACTCGGGGGTTGGGGCTTGTTTGGCTTGGTGAGAACCGGACCTGCGGGAATGGCGCTCATCTCCTCATCAGAAACCTTGATGATATTTTCCCGCTTGAAGCCGCAGCCATCGAATACATTCATGCTGGGAATGAGAGAGCGTTTGCCATCCCGGATGACAGAAAGCGCGCCGCTGGGAGCCTGGATGAGATCACCCTCCTTGGGCGCGGCGGATAGGTTGGGGGCGGCCACGCCAATGGTCAAAAGCAATGCTAAAACAAACCTGATTTTCATATGATGAATTGGTTGCAGTAAATTATTTTATCGGCTGAAGGGTGAGACAAATTCATAACTTCCCGATTCGACCTCAAACACCGCGGTGTCGGACGTCGTGCTGGCAGGGGATACTTGTTTTCCGCTTTCGGTGATCTTTGCCGCGTCGGTGGTAGGAACGCAAATGGTGGCGGTGGTGTTCGGCGGCACCGTGGCACGGAGCGTGAGTTTCCCATTCTCGATTTTCCAATCACACTGGATGGCTCCATGGATGGATTGATACTCGCTCTTCGCCCATGTCACACCGCCGCCGGGTTTCGGCGCGATGACGAAATGTTTCCAGCCGGGCTGATTCTCGTCGGGATTGAATCCGGCGATGTTCCTCCACATCCATTCACCCACCGCGCCCAGCGCCCAATGGTTGAACGAGTTCATGCCCGCGTCCTGGAAGCCGCGGCCCTTCACATATCCGTCCCAGCGTTCCCAGATCGTGGTCGCGCCGTTGTCGATCATATACAGCCACGATGGAAACGTGCGGTTGGTGAGAAGCTGCCAAGCGACGGCGGGCTGGTTGTTTCTCATCAGCTCAAGCATGGCGTGATGCGTGGTTTGGATGCCGGTGGATAGATGGTTCTGGTAGCGCCGGATGTTCTCAACAAGATGCGCGGTGGCTTTCGGGCGCAGATCGTCCGGCAGCAGATTGAAGCTGAGCGCGAGCGCATAGCCGCCTTGCGTGTCGCCTTCGATACGACCGTCAGGTTTGACGAAGCTTTGGTTGAAAGCGGTTTTGATGTTTTCGAATAATTCGCCGTAGTAGCGCGCCTCTTCCTTGCGTCCGATCGCCGCCGCCATCTTCGCCACCAACTCGGTGGAGTGGGCGAAAAATGCGGTGGCGAAAACTTCCTTTGGCACCGAGCCCCCTTGGTTGGGCCAGCCGGCCAGTTTGACTTTGTCGCCGTTGAGCCAGTCGTTGAAGTCCGCGCCGCGGTTATTGGCCCAGATCAGCCCGGGATTGGCTTTGTGGATGAAATCCACCCAGCGGCGGGCGGCCTCGAAATGCTCCTGGAGGAGCCGGGTGTCCCCGTAGTTTTCATACACGAGCCACGGGATTATGGTGCCCGCGTCGCCCCACGCCGGCACGCCGGTATTGGGAATGTTTGAATCACCGGGAAACGGCGCGACATTCGGGAAACGCCCGTCGTCGGCCTGATCGTCGCGGATGTCCTGCACCGACTTCGAGAGGAAGGCCGCCATGTCCATGTTGAAGATGGCTGTTTGCGCGAAGGCTTGGATATCGCCCAGCCAGCCGAGCCGTTCGCCGCGCTGCGGGCAATCGGTGGGCACCCCCATCAGGTTGGCACGCTGGGTCCAGAGGATATTTTGCATGAGTTGGTTCAGCGAGGGATCAGAACACTCGAAGCGGCTTATGATCGGCGCGGAGGAGTGAAACACGCGGCCCAGGACAGAGTTCGTGGTGGGTGGCTGCGCCAGCCCGGTTACTTCGAGAAACCGGAAGCCGTGGTAGGTAAAATGAGGCTCGAAGACAAACTCGCCGTCCGTCCGCGGAGTGTAGCGGTCGGTCTGCAAAGCTCTGCGCAGGTTTCCGGTAAAAATGGTTCCGTCTTCGTTGAGCATTTCGCCGTGCCGCAGCGTGACCGTCTGATCGGCGGCTCCCATGGCTTTCACACGGACCCAGCCGACCATATTCTGGCCGAAATCGAACACGAATACGCCGGGTTTTGGTTCGGTCATCCTGACGGGTGTGATTTCTTTCTCGACCTGGATTGGCTCGTTGCGCTGCCAGACGAATTTCAATGAATCAACATCGGAACTTTGCACGGGTTGCCATGCCTTGTCGTTGAAGCCTAGCGTGTCCCAGCCGGGCGCTTCCTTGCGGGCGTCATACACTTCGCCGTCATAAATGCCGGAGGAGCGTATGGGGCCATCAGAGGTGCAGAGCCAGGATTCATCGGTGACAATCGTTTGCTTCCCCCCATCGGCGAACTCCACTTCGAGTTGGAGCAGGAAGCGGGGCTGTGTGCCATACCGTCCGCTCTGCAGCCGACCCGCATACCAACCCTCGCCCAGATAAGCGGCCACGGCATTCTCACCCGGATGGAGCAGGGCTGTGACATCGAAAACCTGGTATTGAAGGCGCTTGCGGTAACTGGTCCATTCGGGCGCGAGCAAGTGGTCCCCCACGCGCTGGCCGTTGAGCCGCAATTCGTAGAGGCCCAGCGCAGTAACGTAAGCCGTTGCGCGCCGGATCGTGCGATCCAATTCAAATGACCTGCGGAACATCGTGGCCGGCAGTGGCTCGCTGCTCTCGTTGCCGGGCTTGACCGACACCAACACGCCATCCGTCAGATTCGCTGCGGACCAGGTCCCGGTCTCAAGGGAGTCGGGTGCGGATACCGGTGCTCCTTGCGCAAGGTTCCTGTCTCCGTTCAAGACCTGCATCTCCGCCAGAGCGAAGGCGAAGTTGTTTTTGCCCTTCTGGCCCAGCCGCGTAACCGTAAGACGGACGAATTGCGCCGTCGTGGCTGGGAATCGATAGAGTGCAGGGTTTGTTCCGGGGTTCGCCTCATCGTCGTCGGTGTGGTCGAGGATCACACGCGTATCCGAAAAATCGGCGCGCGATGCGGCCTCGATCTTGAAACGCACCGGAAAAAGAAAGCCTGGGGTGTCGGGGTGGAAGTCATATGGCCGGGCGGGAAAAAGGCGCACCGCATCAAAGCTTTGAGGTTTTCCAAGGTCAACCGTGACCGACTGGGATCTGTCTGCGGACTTGGCCATCATGCTGTGGCAGCCGTTTTTCCCCTCCTTGCGCGCAGGAGGTTTCAAGGCATTGGTCGGATCAGCGATCCACTTCGCCTGCCAATCGGACGGCTGCAGCAAACCCATCGTCCACGAAGCGGGGGCACTCCAGGCCGATGGCTGGCCGTCCATGTCCCACGCCCGCACTTTCCACCACGCCCGCATCCGCGACTCGAGCGGCTTGCCGGCATAGACCACGTGGGTTGTCTGGTCTAAAGGAACCTTGCCGCTATCCCATAAATCCCCTTCATCCTTGGCCAGCATTTCGGGGGACGAAGCGACGAGAATCTGGAACGCGGTTTGCTTTTCGCCGAGCCGCCCCGACGCCAGCGTCCAGCTGAGGCGCGGTTGAACGACATCAATGCCGACCGGGTCGATGCGGTATTCACACCGCAGGTGTTCGATGCCGGTTTCGCCGGATGGATTGGTCGCACCTGCGGTGGAATATCCCAAGTGGATAAGTGCAAGGGGAAACAGTAGGAAGAGAGTCTTGGAGGGGCTCATGGGGTGCTATCGTTGCGGAGCACTAAACATGTAGTGGTGGGTTGTAGATAGAGGAGATATTTCGCAAGATAATCAGGGTCGTTGGCAGATCAGGCAGTCGGCGGGGAAATCATTATTTGGACGGGTCGGAATTTCATGTCAGACCGGACCCGGTTGCGCATCCCGGACCCGGTTGCTTCCAGATGCACGGGCCGGAATTTCTGAAGACGATGGGTTCAACCCGCTTTTCTCCGGAGAGTCGCGGGGAAAGTGTAATGCGGTTGTTGCTGACAACGGCGTTCGCCGTGTCGCCCAGGAGGATGGCAGGTCCGGGAAAGCCGGTGATGTCGTTGTTGGAAATGAGCAGATTTCATACGTTCAATCAGCCAGGATGATGGAGTGACCGGCCGGAACTTCCAGCCGGTGATATTGAGGATCGACGAAGGAAGGACCCGCTTGGGAGGAATCCCGCTTTCCGTCCCATACAACGGCATCGTTGACCCGGATCCGCCGCCAGTCGCCGTTGGCGGGCTTCGGCACGCAAACGGTGGCGAGCGTGTCGGGAGGCGCGTCCAACTCGATGCGAAACTGTTTCACCGTGCGCTGGATTGCGACGCGGATGTCGCCGGTCGACGTGGAGACGGAGGCGGCAATATCCTTGAGCGTTCCCATGTGCGGGCGGACGGAGAAAGTTTTCCATCCGGGAGTCGTCGGCGCGAGGCCAGCCGCGTATTGGCTGAGGATGGTGAGGGGGCCGCCGGACCATGCGTGGTTGTAGGTGCCCCTGCTGGCGCGGTCTTCGCCGCCGCCGAAGTTTTCCCACAGTGTGCTGATGTTGTCATCGAGCATCGGGGCATAGCGCGATTTCATCCGCTCCAGTCCCTGCTCCGGGGCTCCCATGAGGAAGAGCGCTTCGAGAACGTATTTCTCCATGTAGGGGCTTGCGTAAGTCTTTTCGGCGAGGACGCGCCGAATGGCGGGATATTGCTCCGGCTTTGCCAGACCGGCCACGACGGCCATCGCGTTCGCCCGATCATCCGTGTCGCCGGGGTGGGAGGGCGAATGGTAGTGGTCGCGTTTCCAGAATGTGTCGTTGAATGCCGCGGCGATGGAACGCATCTTTTCCTGGTAGCCGGCCACGTCGGCGGTGTTGTCGGTGAGCCGGGCCATTTCCACGGCGGCTTTGAGCGCGAGATAGAGCCAGGCGTTGTCGAGCACGGCCACGTCGGCATTCTTGCCCCAGTCCGGCCAGTCCCATTCCCCGGCGCGATGGACTGCCAGCCCGTCCGGCCCGAGTTTCCAGAGCGCGAGATACGAGCGCACGGCGGGATAAACTTTCGCGATGGTCTCGCGGTCTCCGGTATAAAGGTAATAGTTCCAGAACCCATACCAGCCGACGCTGGCAAGTATCTGCATCGGCAACTCGCGGTTCCATGTTCCATCCTTGACCGTCTTGCCGCCGATTTCCTGCGTGCGATCTGCCACAACGCCGGCCGGGACCGGCGCGTAGAGCGAGCCGTCGGCGCGCTGCCAGCGGGCGAGCTCGAGGATTGCCTTCCTTGCCAGTTGCGGGCCGCGCGCAAAATCAAAAACATAGAACGCCTCTCCGAGTTCGTTCACGGCGTCGCCCCACCACTGCGCGCGCTCGCGGTCGGGACAATCCATGTAGTTGTCGCGCATGGTCACGTAGAGTGTCCTGCGCGCTTTCTCCCAGAGCCGGTTCAGCGCGGGATCGTCGCACTCGAACCGCCCGGCAAAGTCGGCGTCGTATCCGGTCTCACGATATTTCAACGCCAGAATTTTCACTCCTTTCGGGATCGTGTAGCGGACCTGATGACCATTCATCCAGCCGGGGGATTCGTATTCCTGCACACCATCGCGGGTGATGTAAACCGCCCGGACACAAGGCTGATCGCCCACGATGTCGTCATCCGTGCGGATGTCGATCGCGAGCCCAGCGGGAGCTTCGATCTTGAGATAGGGGGTAAGCTGGGCGTTGTAGGGCAGCTGCGACACCACGGTTCCTCCGTCGCTTTCCTTGGGCGGCGTGTTCTCATAGTCGCGCAGGCCGGAGTTCTTCCACTGCGGGATCGGACGGAGGACCAGTTTCCCCCACGGCACGATCGGAGGCTTCCCGAATTCAACCGCCTGCGCCCACGTGTGATCGTCAAATGCCGGCGACATCCACGAGCCGATATCCAGCCGCGCGTCGAATTGAATGTTCGGCTCGGACAGGCGGAAATTCGGATAGGGCTTATCGGTGTTTCCAAAGGCCGGGTGCCGAATCACCTTCCACGACGTATCGCTGATCAAAAACGGCTTACCATCGAGAGTTGCATCAAAGAGCAGTCCTGCCTGACCGCTGCTGTTGTGCGAGAAGCCGGGCTTGCCCCAATACCAGAGCAGCACCGCGATCGTGTTCTCGCCGCGGCGCAAATGCGGCGCGAGATCGATCTCATCGCAATAGGTGTCCTGCGGCGTGGGACCGCGCTTGAGCTGACCCTCGAACACGACCGGTTCCCCGTTGACCCACAGCCAATACTTGCTGTCGCACGCGATCCGGACCGGCACGGACGCCGGGACGGCATCGAGCGTCACCTGTTTCCGAAAACAAAGCCATTCGTTGCTGGCGACTGCCTCTGGCACCCCGATCCACTGCGCCGACCATGGAGCTTCGGCCTGGCTGGAAAGGTTGAATGCCAGGCTGATGAACAGAAGAATCGGAGCCGGAAAACATTTTTTCATCGGGGCAAAATCGGATGATGTGGCATCAAACCCGGTTCCACGACCTTGTCAATGTCTCGGGAGACGCTCGCTAAACGCGAAACTTATCACAAAAGGAACGCCCGTGCTCCCACTCGCCCGGATCGCAAGGAGCGTGCTCATCCGCGAAAAATGCGTTGCTTGCTGGGGATTTCCAAAGTCATTTTACCTGTAGCCATATTACCCCATGGCAAACAAACCCAGTTTGGCATTCACCCTTATTGAGTTACTGGCAGTCATCGCGATTTGAGCTGCACTTTTGACGCCCGCTATCAGCAGAGTAAAGGAGGACTCCACACCATCAAGTGCGCCGCGAATATACGGCAGGTCATGGCTGCCGACTGAAGCGTAATGCCAAGATCAACGTGGGCTTTGCCGATGGTCATATGGTGCTCGCCGCACCGGACGACATCGAATGGGGGCAGGAGCCAGTCCGCCTAGGTGACACGTTGCAGCGATCCTTTCTGGGGTCATGGTTCTTTGACGGTGTTGTTTTCCAAACGCACGGCATCGGTATTGCCGAGTGTTATGGGTTCAAGATGCGTTTCTCCAAGGGGAGGAATCGAGATATTCACGATGTTGTTATTGCGCACGATGGCATTCTGTGTGTCGCGCAATACAATGGCAGGGCCGTCAAAACCGGAAACTTCGTTGTCAGCAATGAGCAGGTTGCGGTGCAGCCTGTCGCCGCCCGGCTTGAAAATCGTCGCCCAGATCGCGGCGTCCCCGCGAGCGATCCGGCCGCAGTTGCTGATGCGGTTTCCGCGCACGACATAATCCATCGCTCCCAGGCCCTCAAACGGCGCATTCCAGAATTCGACCGCGCCGCCTCCGAGGCCTTCGAAGGTGTTGTTTTCGATGAGTCCGCCGACCCCTTTCGCGAGCACTCCGATGCGGCGGCCGTTGCGGACGGTGTTGTTGCGGAAAACAAACTGGTTGCAGGTCCGGTTGGCATCGAAGACCTGGGTGATCGCTTCGTCTGAAAGCGTCTTCTTCACTCCCACCTGTTTGACCCCCGGCCGGCCAAGGATGATGTCTCCCACATCACCGTCGAGCGTGACGTCGAGCGATTTCTCCAGCTTCGTTGCGCTGACGACGCGGCGTTCGCTGATCAGCTTTCCCTCGGCGCGGTTGAAAAACTGAAGGACGTCGCCCGGCCGGATGTCGAGCGCGATGTCCGCACCGACCGCATCGTAGGGATTGTGCAGGGGGATGAGCACGCGATTTGCGGCGATTTTATCATCGATGCCCATGACGAGGCAGTTGACGTGGCAGATGTCGTCCCCGGTGTTCTCCCATGTGCCGCCTTCGATCCACGGCCCAATGCGGGCATTGTGGTGGTTGTGTCCGCCGTTGTTTGCGGCGAGGAACCGTCCCGACTTCAGCCGGATGCCGCAGTGCAGGATGGCGAGGCGGTTCGCATAATGCGAGTTGAACGCCTCGTTGGAGACTGCGTGGGCGGTGAGGTTGAGGAAGGTGATGTTGTCGCTGGCGTCCACATCAAACCCGGTCACGATCCGTGGATCGAGCACATAGACATCGCCGGGGGCCAGCTCCCGCAACTGCTCCCGATTCGCTGCTGTGAAACGATAGAGGCGCTCTCCCATCTTCTGCCATCCCGCGTGCTCGAACACCAGGTTCACGCCCTGTTTTATGCGCGGTGCATCCGGATCAATAATCATGCCTTTCCTGTCGTGCTCGAACGAGGGATTGGTTTCAGGAAGCGGGTGCCCCGGTGCGATTTCGACATCGAACGTGCCCGCAGCCACATCCACGGCAATCACTCGCCCGGCCGTGTATGGCAGCGGATCGAAGTCGAATGTGAAGTTCTTCACCAGAATCCGCTCGCAATGCTCCAACTCAACATAAGTGAGAAATCCCGTGAACGTGATATTCGCACCGCCCCCGTCGATGATGAGATCGTTCGTGTTTGTGAAGCCGACGAATGCCTTTGCCCCGCCGGGATCCAGCAGGTAGTCACCCTTCTCAAACTGCACGGTGGCCGGCGTGTGTTTTGAGGCCTCGGAAAAAATGTGTTGAATGTCGGCGAACGTCGCATTCCGGGAGACATCGAAAACCCGCTCCGGCAATCTAATCGAAAACCGGCGTCCTTCCGACCACGGTCCGCGAATTCCCTTGGCATCCACTCCCGCCACCCGCCACCAGTAGTCGCCGGGTGGGAGTTCCCTGTCTGGAACATACCAGCCGATGACCGCCGCGAGGCGGTCCGTGTCCACGATGCGGGTGAAATCCTTGTCCGCGGCGATCTCGATATCATGCGAAGGCATCGCTTCCGGCGTGGGCACCAGCGTGCTTTTCCACTGGAAGTGAGGAATTGCCGCCATGATCTCGGTCCCGTCCGCCGGTTCGACAAGGACCGGAAGTTGCAAGGCATGCAAAAAGCCAGTCATGGCAAAAAGGAAGCCGATTGTATGTTTCATGGCTTTCCGACGGGATCCGGCTGGACAATTCCACGTATCACCAGCTTGCTATTTTCCGTCCTTCACTGCGAATGCATAACTTCCTGACTCCACAGACAGCAGGCTGCGATCCCCATCTGTCCGGAGGAATTTCACGCTCTCGGCCTTGTCGAGCGGGTGGCCGCCCTCGGTGATGGACTCGGCGGATTTTGCGGGGAGGCTGACGGTGGCGGTCGTATTCGCGGGGATCGTGACGTTCACGAGGAGGTTGTCGCCGTCCTTCTTCCATTCGCTCGTGATCTTTCCGCGGATGCCGGCGTAGACGGTCCGGGCGAAGTCGAGTTTTTCATCGATTGCCGGGGCAATGGTGATCGTCTTGTAGGCGGGAGTGTCGTTGCGGATGCCCCCGAGATTTTCGACCATCCATTGGTAGACGGCACCGAAGCTGTAGTGGGCGAAGGAATTCATGCCGGATTTTTCGAACCCGTTTTCCGGCGTCCATCCGTCCCAGCGCTCCCAGATGCTCGTCGCGCCGCATTTGATGCTGAAGCCCCATGACGGGAAGGTGTCGTTGTGGACAAGGCGGCAGGCGATGTCGTTGCGGCCGATTTTCGCCAGCACGAGCATGAGATCCTTTGTTCCAACAAAGCCGGTTGTGAGGTGCCAGTCGTGCTTTTCGATGTCCTCGGCGAGATATTTGGCGGCAAGCTTCGCATTTTCTCCGGTGACGAGGTCGTATGCGAGGGCGAGGACGTAGACCGCCTGCGTGTCGCCCTTGATGCGCCCGTCAGCGCCGACATACGCCTTGTTGAAGGATTCCTTGATCCGCTCGAAGAGCGCGTTGTATTTCGCGGCATCCTCGGTCTTGCCGAGTGCTTCCGCTGAACGGGCGAGCAGCTTTGTGCTGTGGGCGAAATACGCCATGAAGATGACATCTTTGGGAGTGTCCGCCTTGATGCTCACCCAGTCGCCGAAGCAGTGGAACTTCGGCGGAGGCAGCAGGTCGGGGGTGCAGCGGTCCTTGCAGAACTCGATGAACCGGCACATCGAGTCGTAGTGGGCTGCCAATTCGCGCGTGTCGCCGTAGACATCGTAGATCGTCCACGGGCAGACGACTCCCACATCGGCCCACGCCGGGCCACCGTCATCCCCGCCATTCGACAGGAGCGGCTGGACGGGGGCGACCCGTGGAAATTGGCCGTCCGCACGCTGGGCATCCTGCAGGTCCACGAGCCACTTGGCAAAAAACGCCTGCACGTCGGTGTTGAGGGTTGCGGTGCGGATATAGATCTGTGCATCGCCGGTCCAGCCGAGGCGTTCGTCGCGCTGCGGGCAATCGGTGGGGACATCAATGAAGTTCGCCCGCTGGGTCCAATAGATGTTGTTGTGAAGCTGGTTCAGCATCGGGTCGGAGCACTCGAAGGCGCCCGCGACCGGCGTGTCGCTGCTCAGGGCAACACCGACGACGGTGTCCTCATCCGGCTTTTCCGTCAGTCCGGCGACCTCGATGTATTGGAATCCGTGGAACGTGAAGCGTGGGGACCATGTTTCGATTCCGCCGCCTTTGCAGATATAGGAATCGGTGGCGGCGGCGCTCCGCAGGTTGATGGTATAAACCCCTCCGTCTGGAGCGAGACGCTCGGCGTGGCGCAGGGTGATTTTTTGTCCCGGTTTTCCATTGACCTTGATGCGCGGGACACCCGCAAAATTCTGTCCGAGATCGAACACATAGACGCCGGGTTCGGGCTCTGTGATCGACTTTGCCCGGAATTCCTTGATCGCCACGACCGGCGGCCCGGTGTGCGCCTGCAAGACTGGGCTCAGGTTCGCGCCTGTATCCACTCCCGCCCACGACGAGTCATCGAAGCCGGACCGGTCCCAGCCGGTGAGTTCTTTGCGGGCATCATAGGTTTCGCCCTGCAGGATATCCGCGCTGGTGATCGGCCCGGTGGCTGCTTTCCAGCCGGGTCCGGTGGCAACCACCTGCCGGGATCCGTCGGCAAACTCCAGCACGAGCTGGGCGAGCGCGCGCGGCTGATTCCCGTAATGCTCGCGCTTTCCATACCAGCCGATGTAGCCGGAATACCAGCCGTCCGAGAGGATCGTGCCGAGCGCATTGGGCCCGGGCCGGATGGCGCCCGTGACGTCGTAAGCCCGGTAGTAGACCCGCTTGTGGTAGTCGGTCCATCCGGGGTTGAAATAGTCGTCGCTCACTCGGGAGCCGTTGAGATGGGCGTCGATCCATCCGAGGGCGACGGTATAGAGGGTGGCGCGGACAACCGGCTTCTCCACTGTGAACTCCTTCCTCAAATAGGCCGCAGGCTGTGCGAGCTTGCCCGCCGCCGGGAGCCGGCCCCACGGCTTGATGCCGTGCTCCCCGAGAACGCGGGGAGCCGTCCACTCGTCACGATTCCCCGCATCGGCGCTGGTCTTGTCGGTCGCCAGCCACGATTCGTCCGTGACTAGGGTGATGGTCTTTCCAGATTTTGTTTCGACCTGGAATTTCAGGATCAGCCCGGCCGGTCCCTTCTCGGCATTTTCAACCGTGGCACGGATCTCGTTGTCCCCATCCTTCAAATATTCCAGAGCATTGAAGATGCTGGCGCGCCGCGGATCGTTGGGAGACGGCTTGGTGAGGCCGACGCGCTGGCCGTTCAGGTTCACGCTGAAGCCGCCGCCTGAGGCGATCAGGATCTCGGCGCGGGAAATTTCGTTCACGGGCGGAAGTTTGACGGACCCGACAAACACCCGCGTGCCCAGAGCGGCCTCAGGAAAGGAGTCCCCCGCAAACCAGATCCATTTGCCGCGTTCAAAGTCCGCCTCCGGGAGTTCTGCCTGACGAGGCTTATCGTATCCGATCCACTGCGCCTGCCAATCCGATGGGTTCAGCAGCCCGGTGGACCACCTCGCCGGTGCGCTCCAGGGTGATTCTTTTCCAGCCGCATCCCAGACTTTGACTTTCCAGAAGCATGGCTGCCCGGAATTGAGCGGTTTCCCGGCATAGATGATGGCGGTGGTGTCGCTGCTTGAGACCTTCCCGCTGTCCCACAGATCCCCCTTGTCCTCGTCCAATGTGGACTTGCTGCCAGCCACAAGAACCCGGTAAGCCGTCTGGGATTGTCCGCGCTTGCCGGATTCGACGACCCAACTCAGGCGGGGCTCGGTGCTTCCCACGCCCAGGGGATTCACCAGGTATTCACACCGGAGATAGGAAGGGAGTAATTCGTCCCCTGTGTAGGATTTGTCGGCTGCGCGGTCGATGCAGGATCGTGGCTCAGGTGTGTTGGAGGAATAAGCGGGCAACGAGGCCAGAAGTGTGGCAACCGTGATAACAACTGGGGGTAATAGCTTCATTTTGTGCAGGAGGGTTTCAGTTTTCTCCGGCAAAGTAAAATTGAACAGGGAGCTCTTCAATCATCTTCGGCGAATGAGACGCCTCCGCCCCCATGTTTCCTTGGAGAGATGTCCGCCGTGTCGGCATGAATTGCCCGCCAAGATTGTTGCTTTTGCTGTCCTGCTTGCGAAGTGGAATTTGATCCCGTATATGACTGAAGTGCAAAATCCCCCGAAGGTTTTTCGCTTGTTGTCTGTTTTTGGGACGCTGCTGATGGCTTTGGTCTGCTCTTTGACAGCAGCACCCGTAGCCGAAGTCACTCCGCATTTTGTGCCCCCACTGGACACTGCGCGCGACCGGCTTTTCAACTCCGGATGGCTTTTTCACCGTGGGGATATCGAAGGTGCGCAGGCGGTGGGATTTGATGATTCGAACTGGCGCAGGCTGGATCTTCCGCACGATTGGAGCATCGAGCCGATCCCGGCCGGCGGCGAGGCAGCGCCGGTGCTCGAGCCGATTCCCGGTGAATGGCGGTATACGGTCGGCGATTCCGAAAAATATGCGAAACCGGGCCTTGATGACTCCGGTTGGAAGACGATCACCCTGCCTGCCATGATCCCCGATTCCCAACCGGCGACCTATTACTGGTTCCGTCGGGAAATTGATCTTCCAAAAGAGATGTCCGGCAAAGACGTGATCTTCAACCTCGGCTGCATTGACGACTGCGACGAACTTTATGTCAACGGCGAGAAGGTCGGCGATACCGGAGTGATGCCGAAGAACCAGCCTCAGGGCAACTGCACGCCAGCGTTCGGCGAATCCCGGAGATACTCGGTTCCGGCGCGGCTGTTGAAACCCGGGAAAAACCTGGTGGCGATCTGTGTTTACAACAACAGGCGCAAAGGTGGGTTTCTGCCTCCCAAGGGAACAGGATCCGAAACCGCCGAGGTATTTGGTCCGTTCAGCAACCGGGCGATCGGAGGCACTCACAGCGGCTTCACCGTGGGAGGAACGGGATGGTATCGCAAGCATTTCACCGTTGATGCCGCCGATGCGGGGAAGCACTTCGAGATTCTTTTCGGCGGGATCTACATGAACAGCGATGTTTGGATCAACGGCCAGCACCTCGGGCTCCATCCGTATGGTTACTCCAGCATCTCCTATGACCTGACCCCATATATCAAGCCGGGGGAGGGAAACGTGATCGCCGTCCGGGTGCGGAACGAGGGGATCACCAGCCGGTGGTATCCGGGCAGCGGGATCTACCGCAACGTCTGGCTCACAAAAACCGGACCGACCCACATCCGCCGGTGGGGTGTCCAGATCCTAACTCCGGAAGCGAACGAGCGGAGCGCGAAGGTCGTTCTCAACACCGAGGTCGATGGCGACAGCAAGGGATGCGAGCTCAGAATCCGTTTGATTGACACGCATGGGAAACCAGTTTCCGAAGGGACGGGACAAATCACCTCCGGAACGATCCCTCTGACGCTGGAGGTCAACCAGCCGGCGCTCTGGTCGGTGGATCATCCGAATCTCTACAGCGCAAACGTGCAACTTCTCCGCGATGGGAAGGTGATCGACGAGGTCGTGGAGCCTTTCGGGATCCGCACGATTTCCTACTCCGTGGACAAGGGGTTTCTGCTCAACGGCGAGCCGGTGGACATGTGGGGCGGCTGCCTCCACCACGACAACGGCCTGCTGGGCTCCGCCGCATTCGACCGGGCCGAATACCGCAAGCTCGAGATCATGAAGCAAAACGGCTATAACGCGGTGCGCGCCTCGCACAATCCGATGAGCGACGCATTCTATGAGGCCTGCGACCGGCTCGGGCTTCTGGTCATGGACGAGGCGTTCGACCAGTGGCATGTCCATAAGACCCCGCAGGACTACGGCGGCGAAACATTTGAGAAATGGAATGCGAAGGACCTCGAACTCTGGCTGCGGCGGACCCGGAACCACCCGAGCATCGTCATCAGAAGCCTTGGCAACGAGATCGGCAACCGGGAGAAAAGCGAGGATGAGCTGGCCAACATCCTCACCGGCCTGAAAAAGGAAGTCGCCAAGTGGGATCCCACGCGCCCTGTGACCGGGGGGACCGCCCAGGCATTCGACAACCACAAATACCTCGGGCTTTACGACGTGAAGGGATACAACTACCGGGAGGACAAGATTGAGGAGAATCACAAGCTCTTCCCCGATTGGAATGTCATCTGCACAGAATCCTTCCCAAGCGGGAACAGCCAGCTGGAAACATGGAACTTCGTCAACGAGCGCCCATGGGTGAGCGGATCCTTCGTCTGGAGCGCTTTTGAATACATCGGGGAGAGTTGGTCAGGCCAGGTGCTCCTGAACGGCGAGGAGGCCGGCTGGCCCTCCTATGCCGCAGCCTGTGGTTTGATCGACATCACGGGGGTTCCCAAAGGCGGTCAGCTTTTCCGCAATGTCATCAGCGGAACCAGCGACATGGAGATCCTGGTTCTGGAGCCGCCTCCCGAAGGCCGTTCCTACCAGATCAAGCCCTGGGCATGGCCGAACGAATATCCTTACTGGGACTGGAAAACCGGCCAGACGCTGGACGTGAAAGTGGTGAGCCGCGCGCCCGAGGTGCGGCTGAAACTTAATGGAAAAATTGTCGGTAGCGGAACGAACAACAAGGACCGCATCACGAATGTTTTCAAAGTCCCCTACGAGCCGGGTGAGCTTGTCGCCGAGGGATTGGAGGACGGCAAAGTCATTTTCAGCAAGACTCTGAAAACTCCGGGCAAGCCGGTTGCGCTCCGGTTGACCAGCGACCGCTCGCCGGTCACCGCGAGCCGGAACGACCTCGCATTTGTCTCGGTCGAGGTCGTCGACGCCAATGGGGAACCGGTCATGGCTGGCAGTCACAAAGTGCGCTACAAGGTGGATGGTGACGGGACGCTCGAAGCCTGCGGCAATGGAAACCACAAAGACGTTCAGGGATTCCGCAATGCGGACGGCGGCACCACATGGCATGGGCGTTCGCTTGCCATTCTCCGTCCATCGGGAGCGCCCGGAGAGATGCGCCTGACGGTGGAATCCGACGACTTCCCGTCCGCCAAGCTATCGATTCCTGTGACCAAACCATGAGACGAAAACTCCTCCCTTTTCTATTTTTCTTTCTCGCCGCAGTCGCCTTCGCCGCTCCCGACAGGCCATCCCGTCCGCCGAACATCGTTCTTATCTACGGCGACGACATCGGCTACGGCGATTTCGGCTGCTATGGTGCGACCGCGGTCAAGACGCCGAATGTGGATCGCCTGGCAGGCGAGGGGATCCGGTTCACCAACGCCTACTGCTCCTCTGCCACCTGCACTCCCTCGCGCTACTCGCTGCTTACTGGGGAATATCCGTTCCGGCAAAAGGGCACCAACGTGCTCCCGGGCGACGCCGCGCTCATTATCGAACCGGGCCGCGCCACGCTGCCGTCGCTTCTCAAGCATGCGGGCTATAAAACCGGCATCGTCGGAAAATGGCATCTGGGCCTCGGCGCGGACAAGGTGGACTGGAATGGCGAGATCAAGCCTGGCCCGCTCGAAGTTGGCTTCGACTACTCGTTCATCATGGCCGCGACCATGGACCGCGTGCCGTGCGTATATATCGAAAACCACCGCGTCGTCGGGCTCGACCCGAAGGACCCGATCCAGGTGAGCTACAAAAAACCTTTTCCCGGTGAGTTGACCGGCCCCGACGTGAAGGACCGCTCGACATTGAAAATGGACAGGAGCCACAACCACAATGATGCGATCATCAACGGCATCGGGCGCATCGGCTTCATGACCGGTGGCAAGGCGGCGCTTTGGAAGGACGAGGAAATGGCCGACGTCTTCACCAGGCAGGCGCTGGATTTCATCGGGCGAGAAAAAGACAAGCCGTTCTTCCTCTACCTGGCCACAAGCGACATCCACAAGCCGCACGTGCCGCACCCGCGATTCGTCGGCAAGACCCCGATGGGGCCGCGCGGCGACACGATCGTGGAGTTCGATGCCTGTGTGGGCGCTGTCCTGAAAAAACTCGACGAACTCCATCTTGCGGAAAACACGATCGTTATCATTTCCAGCGACAACGGCCCCGTGCTCGACGACGGTTACAAGGATGGGTCGAACGAAAAGGTGGGAGACCACAAGCCTGCGGGGCCGCTTCGCGGTGGAAAATATAGCCGATTCGAGGGCGGCACCCGGATGCCGTTCCTTGTCCGGTGGCCCGCCCGGGTGAAGCCTGGTGTTTCCGACGCCATCGTAAGCCAGGTCGATCTCCCGGCGTCCCTCGCCATTCTCGCCGGACAGAAGCCGGACCCCAAAACCATGCCGGACAGCCAGAACGTCCTGCCCGCGCTCCTCGGCGAATCGAAGACTGGACGTGAGGAAGTCGTCCTGCATGCCCAGGATGGCGGTCTGGCTCTGAGATCGGGCAACTGGAAATACATTTCTCCCGGCAAAATGCGCGAGGGCCTCGGTCCGTGGAAATTCTCGGTGATCCCCGAGCCGGGCCTCCTCTTCGATCTCTCGTCGGACCCCGGCGAGACAAAGGACCTTGCGGCGGCAAACCCCGAAAAAATCCGGGAACTCGCTGACAAACTCAAAACGATTTCCAACAACCCCCAGCAGTGACCCCAATGAAACAGAAACTATTCCTCACACTAGGCGCTGTCCTCTCAATGACTTGCATTGCGAATGCCGCAGCTCCCGCCAAAGCCGGCAAGCCAGACATTGTCTTTCTTCTCGCCGATGACCTCGGCAATGCGGATGTCGGTTGGCACGGCAGCGACGTCATGACCCCGAACCTCGACAAGCTTGCGGCCGGCGGAGCTAAGCTGGAGGACTTCTACGTCCTGCCGGTCTGCACCCCGACCCGCGTGGCCTTCCTCACCGGGCGTTACCCGATCCGATCCGGGATGCAGATGAATGTGCTGCGCCCGAATTCCCAGTATGGACTGCCGCTGGAGGAACGCACCGTGGCGCAGGCGCTGCGCGAGCAGGGATACACGACAGCCATCTGCGGCAAGTGGCATGTCGGCCACTTCGACCGCGCCTACTGGCCGAATGAGCGTGGCTTCGATCACGCCTACGGCCACCTTCAGGGTATCGACTATTTCACCCACAACTCCTACCTCAAGAGCGCTGAACCCGACTGGCGTCGGAACGGCGAACTGATCAAGGAAGAGGGCTACGCCACGACTCTGGAAGCCCACGAGGCCGTGGATCTCATCAAGCGCCAGCCAGCCGACAAGCCGCTGTTCCTTTATGTGCCGTTCACGGGAGTCCATGGGCCACTACAGGCCCCGAGCCCGGAGAGCATATCCGCCTACAATGGGAAGATCGACGGGCCGCGCGCGGTTCTCGCAGCGGCGATGACCGCGGTTGACGATGGCTGTGGAAAAATCCTTACAGCGCTCAAGGAAACCGGCCGTCTCGACAATACATTCGTTGTTTTTTGCAGCGACAACGGCGGCATCCCGCCGGGGCGCAATTTACCCTACCGCGGCTTCAAATCCTCGCTCTATGAGGGAGGCATCCGCTCGTGCGCCATCGCCTCCTGGCCCGGCCATATCAAACCTGGCACCGTGATCAAGGAGCCGCTCCACATTGTGGATTTGTTCCCGACATTTTTGAAGCTCGCCGGGGGCAGCACGGAACAGAAGCTGCCGTTCGACGGTCGCGACATCCTGCCGGTGCTCACCGAGGGCAAGCCCTCGCCTCATGAGGACATCCTGCTCAACGCCACCGTGCCTGGGGGCGAGGGCGCTTTGCGCATGGGCGATTGGAAGTTGGTCGTCAACGGCAAAGACGCCGTCACCGAGTCCCACGACCTCGACACCGGGGAGAAGAAAAAGGTCGAGAAGCCGTCCCGTAAGGAAAGGGGCGGCGAAAAGAAGGTGGAACTCTTCAACCTGCGCGACGACCCCAGTGAAACGAAGGATCTTGCCGCCGCCCAACCGGAGAAACTCAACGAATTGAAGCAGCGCTTCGATGCCTACGAAAAGGCCGCAGTGAAACCGCTCCAGCTTCAAATGAAGTGATGATGCGGTGAAACTCCCGGTCCTCGCATTCCCGCTTATTTCCTTTGCCGTTCTCCCTCTTGCGGCGGCTGATGTTGCGCCTCCGAACATCATCCTCATTCTTGCCGACGACATGGGCTACGGCGATGTCGGCGTGCTTTTTCAAAACAGCCGCGATGCCGGAAAGCCCCGCTTCTCCACCCCGCAGCTCGACCGCATGGCGTCAGAGGGGCGCCTGCTGACCCAGCATTACACCGGCGCGCCGGTTTGCGCTCCGGCGCGGGCTTCGCTCCTGCTCGGGCAGCATCAGGGGAATTGTGCCGTCCGAGACAACCAGTTCGACAAGGCGCTGCCGGACAAGCACACGCTCGCGACCGTGCTCAAGCAGGCGGGCTATCGCACGATCGGCATCGGTAAATGGGGACTCGCCGGCAATCCTCCCAAGGTCGTGAGCAACAACCCGGACGATTTTCCGGCCCACCCGCTCCGGCGCGGGTTCGACGAGTTTTTCGGCTACCTCGAACACAACTCCGGGCACACCTATTATCACGATGCCAAAAACCCGCTCCGGGAGGGCTGGGACAACGTGACGGAAAAATATCAGAACATCTATTCCACCGATCTCTTCACAGCGCGCGCGAAAAAATTCCTCATCGATCATGAGAAGACCGAGCCCGGCAAACCGTTCTTCATGTTCCTTGCCTATACCGCGATTCACACCCCGCTCAAGGTGCCGGGAAAGCCGTATCCCATGGGCCGCGGAGTCAAAGGCGGCGTGCAGTGGCCGCCCAAGCCGACTCCGGATACGCGCGATACCTGGTTGCATCCCGATTACGCCGGAATGCCGTGGACCGATCCCATGAAGCGCTATGCCACGATGGCCCGGCGACTCGACGACGGCATCGCTGATCTTCTTCAGGTGCTCCGGGATCTCCACATCGAGGACAAGACGCTTGTCATTTTCACTTCGGACAATGGCCCCGCTGGCGAAAGCGGCAGCGACCCGCGCGCGTTCGATTCCTGGGGGCCGTTCGACGGATTCAAGCGCGATTGCTGGGAAGGCGGAGTCCGCGAGCCGGCCATCGCCTGGTGGCCGGGACACATCCCCGCCAAGTCCAGCTCGGATGTTCTTTCCGGTTTCTGGGACTGGATGCCGACGTTTGCCGATCTGGCCGGCCTCGCGCCGCCCGCGCAATCCGATGGCGTGTCGCTCGTGCCTTCGCTCACCGGCAATGGAACCCAGCGCGACCGGGGGTATGTTTACGGGGAATATTTTGCAAATTCGAAAAACCCGGCAAGCGAGGATGTGTTCGCCAGAAAAAATGTCACCGGCCGCGGCCAGCAGCAATTTTTGCGCATCGGGGATTGGGTAGGGATCCGCACTCAGATTGAAAGCGCCGACACCCCGGTCCGGCTCTACAACATCACAAAGGATCCTCATCAGGACCACGACGTGGCGGGCGATCCGCAAAATAAAAAAATGGTTTCGCGCATGAAGGAAATGCTCCTCACCGTGAGGAGATCGGACCCGGATGCGCCCCGCCCTTATGACGGTGCTCTTCTGCCGGCTGTGCCGGTGCAGGGAGATCTCAAGGACGGCGTGGAGTTTTCCCTCTATCAAGGAAAGTGGCCGTGGCTGCCGGATTTCGACGCGCTGACGCCAGCCCGCACAGGAAACGCGAAAGGGTTGGACCTTTCCGTTCTGGAGGATGCGTCAGGCGTGCGATTCAGCGGCTTTCTCGAAGTGCCCTCCGATGGCAAATACTCATTCCGGCTGACGAGTGATTCCGGCGCCCAGATGTGGATCCACGACTCGCACATCATCGGGGAGGATTTTCACACCTCCGGCCCTGCGACGGTTTCCGTCGCGCTGCGCGCGGGCCTGCACCCGTTCCGGATTTTCTACCGTCGCGCGACAAGCGCGCCTCTCTTGAAACTGGAGTATTCAACTCCAGGCTCTGCGGAGATGCAGTCCGTGCCTTTGAAAATTCCTTCCCGCCCATCATCCCAATCCAGCTAACCGTATATGAATATCAAAAGCACTCTGTGCGCCCTGTTTTTTGCAGCCCCCCTCGCAGGCTTCTCGGCGACCACTCCCAACATCGTGATCATCTTCACCGACGACCAGGGGTATGCGGATGTCGGGTGTTTTGGTGCCAAGGGATTCGAGACGCCGAACCTCGACCGCCTTGCGAAAGAGGGGCGGCAGTTCACGAACTTCCATGTCGCGCAGGCGGTCTGCTCGGCATCCCGGACCGCGCTTCTGACGGGCTGCTACCCCAACCGCGTCGGCATCACCGGCGCGCTCAACTCGCGGGCGGATTTTGGGATCAACAGCTCCGAGATGACACTGGCCGAACTGGCGCGGCAGAAGGGTTATGCAACCGGGATGCTCGGAAAGTGGCATCTTGGCCACCTGCCGCCGTTCCTGCCGACCCGGCACGGGTTCGATGAATGGTTCGGCCTGCCGTATTCCAATGACATGTGGCCGGAAAACCCCCGCTCGAAGCCCGGCACCCATCCTCCGCTACCGATGTTCGAAAACGAAAAGATCGTGATCCCGGCCGTGACTCATGCCGACCAAGAGCAGCTTACGACATGGTATACCGAGCGCGCGGTGAAGTTCATCGACAAGAACAAGGACAAGCCGTTTTTCTTGTATGTCGCGCACAACATGCCGCATGTCCCGCTTCATGTGAGCGACAAGTTCAAGGGCAAGTCCGCACAGGGACTCTACGGCGATGTGATCGAGGAAATCGACTGGTCGGTCGGCCAGATCATGGACGCACTCAAGCGCAACGGTCTGGAGGACAATACCTGGGTCATCTTCACCTCCGACAACGGTCCGTGGTTGATCTACGGGAATCACGCCGGTTCCGCGTATCCCCTGCGCGAGGGCAAGGGGACGGCCTGGGAAGGGGGCACGCGTGAGCCGTGCATCATGCGATGGCCGGGAAAAATTCCGGCAGGCACGGTCTGCAACGACATGATCATGACCATCGATCTGCTGCCGACCATCGCCGCGGTGATCGGCGCGAAGTTGCCGGACCATCCGATTGACGGCCTCGACGTCTGGCCGATCATCTCCGGACAGCAGGGTGCGGCGAACCCGCATTCCGCGTATTGGTTCTATTACAACAAAGACGAACTACACGCGGTAGCCACCGGGGATGGCCGTTGGAAACTCCAATTTCCCCACACCTACGGCTCCCTCGCCGGAAAGCCCGCAGGCAAGGATGGCGTTCCCGCCGGAGGCACGGGCTGCAAGGTCGAAAAAATCGAGCTTTACGATCTCGTCAACGACGTGAGCGAGACGACCGACGTGGCGGAGAAACATCCCGACATCGTCAAGCTTCTTGAGTCAGAGGCGGAGAAGGCCCGCGAGGAGCTGGGTGATGCGCTGAATAAGCGCACCGGGAAGGGAGTGCGTGAGCCGGGTCGTGTGAAAGGCGAAGGACAGGCACCTTAGTGTTCCGGGCTGGGAGAAGCCGGCAGTATTCATCTACGGCTTCCCAACCATGTCCTCCGGAGAATTGCGGCGCAGTCAACTTCCTGATAGGCAGATTGGAATGCCCACTCCTCCCGCCGAACTCGGACGCATTCATTTCAAGGATTCTGCCGGTCTTTCGATCCTGCCCGGATTGGCAAAAACGGTCCCGATGACGCAGGTCAATCTCAACAACTACAAGCATCACGGCAACCCGATTCTGACCGGCGGGGCAGCTGGCGAATGGGATGAGCGCGGGATCGAAAGGATGGCCGTTTTGCGAGTGGCACAGAATGACTGGCGGATGTGGTATGAAGGGCGTGGAACCGACGACGGTCTGCGGATCGGACTCGCGACTTCTGAAGACGGAGTGGTGTGGAACAAATCTGCCGCAAACCCGGTATTGGAAGGGACGATGGAGTGGGAAGGGGACAAGGTTTCCCCAACCAGTGCCCTGTTCATCGACGGGCTGTTTTACCTCTATTACTGGGCCCCCGGACACATTACCCCGCCGGCGATCAAGCACATCGGTCTGGCTGTTTCGGAAGACGGCATCACCTGGACCAAGAAAGGAATCGTGCTGACTGCCGCCCCAGCGATCCTGGACGAATCTCCGGCTACAGGCGGGACAGGAGTCGATGCCGGCAAGGTCTTTTATATCCGCGAGGAAAACCGGTGGTATATGATCTTTGCGGGATTCGGACCGCATGGAAGCTGGAACGGCCTGGCGGAAAGTGAAGACGGGATTCAATGGAAGAAACTCAAGGCTCCGCTCCTCAAGGGCGGCGGCCTGTTCAATCGCCGCGGTTCTTTTGTGGGGCAGGGACAGACATTGCGCTGTCCGATGCAGGTCGGCAGCCTTTGGACTGCGTTGGGGGTCCTTGTGAGTGAGGGGCAGATGGTTCCGGCGGTCGCACTCGAGTTGGATGAATGGGTCGCCCTCGGCACTCGCACACTTTACCCGAACCAGGATGACGAAGCACATATTGCGCCCTGGAGTATCGAGATCGCCGACGAGTGGTTTTACATCTACTATCAGATTCATGGTGGCGCAAAAACGTCGAAGCTCCCATCGCTTGGATTGATCCGCGCACCCAAACTGTCGATCCACCAGCCGATGGAACTCTGGGCGAAGACGCAGATTCCAATCGGGGGCGCGACGAGCATGATTCTTGAGAACGACGGCCGGAGCCGGGCCTATCATGTGCTGAGCGATCAACCGGGAGAGGTCCGGTTTGTCGTCTGGAATCCAGCGGAGAATTCTTGGGTGGATCTTCCTCCCACGCCGGTATCCCCGGGGATTCTTTGCACAATGACACCGGTCTCTGCTCACACAAAGACGCGTCTGCGGTTTGCGCCGGAATCATCGCCGGCAACGGTGTCCGCATGGGCTGTGCCCGGGTAACTCAGCTGCTCTTTCCCTGAGCTGAAAAATCGTGCATTGTGCATCCCATGATCTGCAAACGTCTTGTCTGCCCCCGTCATAATACGATCGAACTCGTGGATTACACCGTGCCGGAAACTCTGGTTGGCACGCAGGCTCTCGTCCGCAATACCTTCGGAGCAGAGAAGCACGGCACGATGGAAGCCTTTGTGCGCAAACATGGGAACAAAAGAGGGGCGTGGGATTGGAAGCGCCTGATGCACACTCCCGGCGAAGGGGTCTGCTGCGCATATCCGATCGGGCTCGGCAACATGCAGGTCGGCTATGTTGAGAAAGTCGCACAACTCGTCTCGCGATACAAAGTCGGGGACCGGATCGTATTCTTCCGTGGATTCGAGCCCTGGTCGGTGATTGATGAGACGGAAGGCTGGTTGATCCAAGCGGACACATGTTGGAAGGCCGCCACCTGCCTGGATCCGGCGACCTATGCTTTCACAGCCTTGCGCGATTCCAATATCCGCATCGGTGATTCCGTTGCGATCTTCAGCCTTGGGGCCATCGGCCTCGCGGCGGTGGCTCTGGCAAAAATGGCGGGCTGTTATCCAATCATTGCCATCGATCCAGTGGAGTCGCGGCGTCAAGCCGCCGAAATTCTCGGTGCCGACATCACGCTCAATCCCGTCGGACTCGATACGGGCATGAAACTTCGCGAGCTCACGGACTGGCGCGGAGTGGACAAGGTCATCGAATATTCCGGTGCTGTCCCCGCCCTGAATGCGGCTCTTCGCGGTGTTGCCTTTGGCGGAACGATCGCCTGCGGCGCCTTTCCGGCCCCATACGCCGAAGGTTTGGACTTTGGCGGCGAGGCCCACATGAATCGTCCGAACATTGTCTTCACCCGCGCGGAATCAGACCCGAACCGCGACCATCCGAATTGGGACAACGCCCGCATCCGCGCAACCATCCTGCGGCTCATCATCGCGGGGAAAATCGACGGCGGCACCATCGTTTCACCGGTTGTGAAATTCGGCGACAACCTCGCTGCAGACTACGAGCGCATCATGGCCGACAAGGATAACTCGGTTAAAATGGGGGTTGAATACTAAATTGCACCGGAAGTGGTTTATGAAAATATCAATAATTACTGCGGTCTGCTTGGGGGTTATTGTGGGCCCAAGGTCGGGGGATGCGGCGGATGTTACTCCACGGCAGCAACCCGACGTGGCATCATCATTTTCCGCGAGCATTGCGGACTACGGAGCCGATCCGACCGGCGTTCAGGATTCTTCTCCCGCCTTTGACAGGTTGATCTCCGCCATGGGCAACAGCCGGCATGTGTCTGTTCGCATCCCTCCCGGCAAATACCGGTTGAGCCGGCAAGCCGTCTTCACGGCCGATGGAAATAACGAATACTACGGGCTGCACATTGCGGGTGATGGAGAGAATGTCACCGAGATTATTGTGGACAACGAAGTGGGAGGCCTCGCATTTGCTGGCAAGCAGGTGACCCGCCTCAGCGTGATCATTTCCGACCTGTCGGTGGTGGCGGGCCGCGAAGGCGCGGGCACGGCGGTGTTTTTCGACACCGCGAACTGGGGGGTGCAGAACGACCGCCAGTTTACCGCGCGGAACATCACGATACGCGGCGAGCGGTTTGACCGGGGATTTTTCAAAACCGGCCTGCATGTGCGCAACACGTGGTATGCCATGTTCCAGAATTTGAACATCACGCAGCAGTATGGTCCCGAGATGGGGGCCAAGCAGCACTCGATGGAATACGGAATCCTACTTGAGGATTGTTACAGCCCGACCGTCGTGGATTGCCGTGTGGAAAACAGCAGATACGGGCTCGTGCAGCGCGCGGTGAAAACCCAGCCGGAGGACGGCATCATTCGCGGATCGTATTTCGTCGGAAACGTGGAGGGGATTGTCATCGACAACAAAAAGGAGCCGAAGGAGTGGCCCGAACCAGGGTTCCACATTGACAACTGCCATGTGAACTACCGCGACTGCGGGATCCGACTCAAGGGTGTGCGCCAGGCCAATATCAGCCACGTTCTGTTTTATTGCCATGACCACACCGGCACGAAGTGGCTCAAGTATGAGCCTGCCATCATCCCCGGTGGTGACGAGGCGCGCCCGCGTGATTTCGAGCCGCGCGATGTGGACATTGCTCACGGATCGGACATCATTCTGGACGGCAACATTTTCACGGAGCCGGCGAATCCCAACCGTGTCGGGGTGCGGATCGGACCGGATTCGGGCGGCATCCTGATTTCGGGCAATCAATTCAACATGAGCGGGACGGCGATCAAAAACGAATCCCTGACTCCCAGCTATTCCTCCGGCAACATTTTCGCAGGCAAGCCGGATTGGAGCGACGCCTGAAACCATACGATGACAAGCCGGGCAAGTTGGTGATCTCGGATTTCGATGCCCGGACAGCCCCACAAAAGCCACCTGCCAGATGACGCGTGATTTTATGAAAATTGCCATGCAGCTCGGGCTGATTCCGGGCAAGACCGTCGAGGACAAACAAAAGTGGGCGTCGGACAGCGGATTGGACGGCATCGAAATCAGTGCGAGTGATTATCTTCCGGACCGGCTTGATCAAGCCCGCCGGGATTTCGAGGCTTCACCGGTGCCTGTGTCGTCGATTTGCAGCAACCCCTCCATCGACTTTCTCGATCCTGATCCCGCAAAGCGGCGGGCCAGCATCGAGGAGTCCAAGCTCTACCTCAAGCTCGCAGCGGAATTCCATGCAACCGGGCAGATCATCCCGCCGATCTTCGGTGGACCGCGTCTCTGGGAGCCGTTTCCTCCTGGCGGGGTTGTTGCTCTGGAAGACGATTTGCTGGTGGAAACTTGCAAGGAACTCGGGGATTTCGCCGGAGCATCCGGAACCCTCCTGTTGCTGGAGCCGCTCAATCGTTACGAGGAACATCTTCTGAACACCCTGGCGCGCGCGGTGAAAATTATCGAGCGCTGCGGTCATCCATCCGTCGCGTTGATCCCGGATTTTTTCCACATGCACATTGAGGAGACTTCAACGCCGGATGCGCTGCGCCATGCCGGGCGGCATGTGAGGCATGTTCATCTTGCCGATAATACGCGTCTGGAGCCAGGCACGGGCGATATCAACTTCGTGGAGTCTTTCAAGGTGCTGAACGAGATTGGATTCTCAGGCTATCTGGCTTTCGAGTGCATCGTGGTCAACCCGGACCGCGACACGGCACTGAGAAACAGCCTTGATTATATCCGTGACTGCCTGAGCAAAGCACGCTTGACGTCCTGATATGAAGAAGACAGCGATGTCAGGCGATACCCATCCGTTGGGTCTGTGATGGAGTTCGGTTGACATTTGTTCCAGGGCAGACGCCCTGTGTCGTGTCGGCTTGGGCCATTCTGCGGCAAGAGTAATTTCTTTCCCTGTGGCCCGATACGCCGAAGCTTGCTCAGGGGAAACAGTTGACGTCGCCGCATTTTTGTATATCCTTCCGTATATATGAAACTGGCAACCATGAACGGTGATAAGGTCAGGATATTCACCAGTGGAAACAGCCAAGCGATCCGCCTGCCGAAGAAATTCCGGCTTTCGGGTCAAACGGCGCGTATTGTGCGCAAAGGGAAGAGCCTTGTTATCACGCCGGAGGAGGATGTCTGGGCGCGTTTTGAGCGGGGCGTTGTGGGATTGGCCGGATTGTGGGAGGGATTTGAACGCAACCAACCGGCAGTTCCTGATCACCGTGGAGATATTTTCCCGTGATCCATACCCTGCTGGACACGGACATTTTTATCGCTCTGCTGCGTGGCAATCCACGGATCACGGAGCGGGTTCGGGCGTGTTCCGCAAAATCCATCGGGATTTCCATGGTCACGGTCTACGAACTCCGTGTCGGCGTGGAAAAAAGCCGTGAACCGGAGAAGAATGGCCGGTTTTTTCAGGACGCACTGGCACCATTCTCGGTGCTTCCCTTCGATGAACCGGCTTCGATCCAGTCGGCCAAAATCTGTTTCCACCTTGAGCGCAAGGGCCGGGGGATTGGTCCCTACGATACCCTCATTGCCGGGCATGCCCTGTCAATCAATGCAAAACTCATCACCGCCAACACACGGGAATTCTCAAGGGTGCCGGATCTCAAAGTGGAGAACTGGTTGTCCTGAGATGTGCCGGCTGGAGTGCGGAGGAAGAGCTACCTGAGGTTCTTGGCGAACTCGGCGTCGAGGCGATCAAGGATAGCCAGCCCTTTCTTCGCTGAACCCCTGCTGGCCAGGGTGCGAAAACGGGTTTCGGCATCGAACTCGGAGAGGCTGATCGTGGCGAGTTCCTCCATGAGCTTGTTGACGCTCATTTCACGGTGCTTGGCCAAGCGGCGAAGGCGAACGTGTTTGTCGTCGGGAAGTCGGATGGTCAGGGTGCTCATAGGGTGGTTTTTAGAAATTCGGCAGGGGTCAGGATTTGGAGGTTGGGAAAGGAGAGTTCACCACGGCACACGTCCCGAACATTGTTGGTCACAATGGTGTCCGCGCCTCCGGCGATTGCCAGTTCAACAAGATGGTTGTCCCCTTCATCGGGCAGGCGGATTTGGTGTATAACCCTAAAGAAGAAAAATCTTGCATGACTACATGCCTGTGAATCTGTGGTTCCAACTCTGTTTTTAGGATAACGGCGGCGGGGGGGGGCGACCGGACCGCACGCGACGGTTGAAACTTCAGCCAAAATCCACTCGCCCGTCCGCGCCGTGCCCGCTATTTTCCAAAAATCATGGCAGCGAAGCAGACCGGGCTACTCGAAGCGATTCGCGGATGCTCCTCATGGCAGGACATCCAGGCCAAATGGAAGCGGTTTTTGCCGTGCAATGACACAGTTATGAAGCCCTCCTTGACTCACCTGATCGCTCCGCTCCTGTTCCGCGCAGCAACGGCGTCATGATCATCATCAACGGTATATCGCCAAATGGGAAGCGCGCCATAACCATGCATGGGGAAGGCGTGTGTGACTATTTAACCAACTTATTGATTGGGGAGGCGGAGGTTATGAGCTTCAAGGCAGGCATTCATCGACTCTCTGCAAACGCCGTCCTGGACTTCTGCTTTTCTTCTATCGCATGAAGATGACGAGATGCACCCTTGCTTGGCGGCTGATTTATTCGTCGATTTGTTTACTTCTGATGAGTGGATGCAGCAGGCAGGAAACCGGGCCATTCAGGCAGCGGGTCTACGTGTGGCAGAAAATCTGGACGCCTGCCGTTTCCAGCGGAATCCTTGAGGCGGCTCCGCATGTCGATGGTTTTGCGGTGCTCGCGGGCTTGATTGAACCAGGCGAACGCGGTGCTCAAGTGTTCACCACGGCAGTCGATTGGCCTGTTCTGAAGTCTGTTCAAAAGCCTGTTTCCTTTGTTGTCAGGGTCTACCCCTTCAAGGGTTCTTTCGCCACAGAAGGGGCAAACTTTCAGTCCATCCGATCAACTATCGAGGATGTTCTCAAGGCGGCTAACAAGGCGGGCGTTGAATGCAATGAAGTTCAGATCGATTATGATTGTCCGGAAAAAAACCTCTCCGAATACAGGCTTTGGCTCCGTGAACTCAGAAAACAGATTTCGCCTCGGAGCCTGGTCTTCACGATGCTTCCCTCTTGGTTGAACCGCCCACACGATTTTTCGCGGCTTTGCACGGAAGCCGATGGTTTCGTTTTGCAGGTTCACTCTCTTGAGATCCTTGATGGAAAAGTAATCCATCAGTTGTGCGATCCCGACAAGGCCCGCCGATGGGTGAACTCCGCCAAAGCCTTTGGGCTTCCTTTTGAAGTCGCCCTTCCCACTTACAGCAGCCAGGCGGGTTTTGATCCCAACGGCAAGTTGCTGGGTGTCGTTTCCGATGGATCGCTTAAGCAGTGGCCCTCCGGAACCAAAATCTGCAACTATCTTTCAGATCCTTCCGGTGTGGCAGGACTGGTGCGGGAGTGGACGTTTGGCCGTCCCTCCCTTATGAGGGGGGTGATCTGGTTCCGCATGCCGGTTTCCAGCGATAGGAACAACTGGAATTGGAGGACCCTTGCCGTGGTAATGGCTGGAGGGCAGGTTACGCCAAAGATTGAAACGCATCTCACAACAAACAATCCCGCAGACATCGTGATCAGCAATGAGGGCACCTGCGATGCCGACCTGAACGAGGTTTATGAATGTCCTCTGGGACAGGGCGAGGTGATTTCCATGGATTCTCTCCCGGGCTGGAAAATCAGCTTGACCGGTCGTTGCATCAGAATATCAAGTGCTGGCAGGCGCTTATCACCTATGCCACCAGGTGCCTCACGGAAAGCCGGATGGGTCTTGTTTGAAACTCTCCATGAAATCAAATAGCAGTCTTTGCAAACACGGAGTGCTGTTGGGATTAGTGTTGCTCTTCCACTCAGAGTCGCTGCTCCATGCCACGGGCCCGGGAATTGTTCCCGAGACATTTACAGATGGTGGATACCGCGTGGAAATGGCTCCCGAGTTCTTTTGGGCCGACCTCATGACGCGGCTGGCAAAAAACTATCCCGTCAAGGAAAGAGCCGTGCTGCCGAAAAAAGTGAAGAGGGAAGATTTGTCGGATAATGAGCCGGAAGACTACGAGGCAATGACCGCCAGAATCCAAAGGCAGGATGTGAAAGCGGCGATCGCTTCGGGTTACCTGAAGGCTTCCAACAAGAAGGAATATCTTGAGCGGCTGGACAATGCACTTGAGGCGCTTTCGGGGGCCAGAACGACATGGTCCGAATCTGATGAAAACGATTTTTCGAAGGGCCTTGGTGCAGAAAACGAAAACGTGGAGCCGCGCCCAAGCGTGAAGCGAGCCGGAAAGCAATCCACGCCCGCACCTCAGCCTGCAACCGAACTTGCGGAGGCAATCCCCTTCTTGGCGGAATCGGGGGATTCGGAGTTTTTGGAATACATCAAGGGAGCTCTCTCCTACTACCGTGGTGAACGGGATGAAGCGGATAAAATTTGGACAGGTTTGCTAGAAAGTCCTCGGGGCAAGCGCATCTACCGCTCGACATGGGCCGCCTACATGCTTGCCCGTATGGCCTTCGACACGAAAGACTACGATCGGTCCATAGCCGGATGCCAGAAAGTGCGAGAATTGGCGCGGGCAGGTTGTGCTGATTCCCTCGGGTTGGGCTCCCTGTCTTATGGGTTGGAGGCCCGCTGCATGTTGAGAAAAGGAGAGAAGGAAAAGGCGGCCGAGCTTTACCTCAAGCAGTTGGCGTCTGGCGATTACCAGGCAATTCCATCGCTCAAGATGTGTCTTCCAACACACGAAAATCATTTTGATTCTGAAGATATTAAAAATGCCGCGAAATCCCTCCTGATGAGGGATCTCGTGACCTCGTTTATGCTGAGTAATTGGCTTGGATACCCGGAGGATGTGCAGGAATGGCTGAAAGAGATCGAAAGGCTGAAAGTGAAAAAGATCTCGAACGCCGAGTTCGTTGCTTGGATGGAGTATTCGATCGGGGATTACAAAATGTCCGAGGCGTGGCTGAAGTTAGCCGACCCAATCAGCCCCTACACACAGTGGCTCCAAGCAAAGTTTGCTTTAAGAAAAGGGGACTTCAAGAAAGCGGGCGATCTCCTCGCGGGTGTAATGAAGTCGAGCGAGCTCGCTGAAACCGACATCAACAAAATCCCACAAGCCGACTACATTCGGACGGCAGACGAGTATGGAGACATGCTTCCTGCGCTGCAACCATTTCGGATCCGCAGTGAATACGCTTGCTGCCTGATGGCTCAGGGAAGGTTTACGGAAGCCGAAACATACTTTCGCCAAAGCGGCAACGATTACAGTGCCGGCTATGTCCGCGAGTATCTGTTCACTCTTCCAGAGCACAAAGCATGGCTGGATTTGATGAAGAATGGCGATGTCGCCCCGAACAGTGAAAAATATTTCACTTATGGAATACATGGGGATGGCGGAAGGTGCACGAGGAAGGAACTTCTCTTGGTCTATTCGCGTGAATTTGGCCGGAGGCTCATGCGTCTCGGAAGGTTGGATGAAGCCAAGCGCTACCTTCTATGCGGTGATAACCAGGATAATCAAGGCATGAGCGATGATGAATTGTCCAAGATGTTTAACAGCTACAGCAAGGCGTTTGCGGATAATCAAAAAGTCGAAAAATCTCCCGAGGAACGAGCCTATTCAAGATACGCACTGGCTTGCACGATGGCGAGTCCATGCGATCACAAATACGTTGGCTGGGATTCCGAAAGTCCACTCTTTGAATCTGCTTATGATATTTTTAATAATAGGAGTCGCAGTATTGTGGGCGGCTTGGATTGTGATTCAGAACGAATATTCAGTCCCAATCATGATTCCGATGGACTAAGTAGCTTCGAGGATTTATTTGATCATGCCAAGAAGGCGGAAGATGGGTCAATCGAACAGCGAAGCAACTTGCTTGTAGCAGCATTAAAATTGAATCCTAATCTTGAACTTGAAAAGTTTGAGGAGGGCGTAGATGCGGAGTCAAAAACCAAGGAACTCATGGAGTTCACGAAAAAACACTGTAACTCAGCCGTTAAGGAAGTCACCGCTGCACGGAATGTGAATGCAGGTGATTTCAAAGACTATAAATACCCATTTGTTACGCCGTTGTTTATTCCTCTGACTCCCGTTGAAAAGGAGCGTCTAAAGTTGAGTCAGACTGTCACCGATCCGGTGAAGGAGTATTACTTGGGAAAGGAAATTGATCTGCTGATGGAAGCGGCCAAGCTGCTTCCTGACACTTCAGATGACAAGAAAGAAATCCTGCATCAGGCTTGGATGTGTATTCAGGCTGAGCTATACGATGTCAATGACCCGAGCGATCTCAACAAGAAAAAAGTTTTTCGGCTTTATGTCGAGAAACACTGCCCCGATCTTGCAGATCACAGCTGTGATTTTATGGGATGCCAGTTTGAAAATGAAAGCCATAGTGATTTCAAAAAAAGACAGTCTGAAGAGATTTCGCAGCGGATATTTGGTCATTAGCGTAGTGGTGCAAACACAGGCTTTATGAAAACTTTCTTAGCCGATGCAGTAGATATTTTCCCGCTGGATGCCGTTTTGATTCTTCTGCTGTTCGCCGATCATCCGATGAGGCGCTTTTTCAAAAGAGCAGATTGCACTGAACGTGGTCATCATGAGGAGCCACCTCATAAGAATCGTCTGGCTGAGCAAGTCTGGATGAAATAAATTCAGACTCGTTACCATGCTTCCGATATTCCCCCGACAGTTCCATCTTGTCCTTCTGCTTGCGCTGACCGGTGTTTTGCCGTCGCGAGCCGCCGCGCCTGTTGGCGGTTCCGAGGACTGGCAAAACCCCGCAC
>Ga0163199_1000122_pt1 | contig 48137 bp, 36 predicted proteins | sample PL_2010_150m_FD_113537 | JGI IMG/M metagenome (GOLD analysis project Ga0163199, IMG submission 113537) | Freshwater microbial communities from Powell Lake, British Columbia, Canada to study Microbial Dark Matter (Phase II) - PL_2010_150m | ecosystem: Environmental > Aquatic > Freshwater > Lake ...
GCCGCGATCGCGGCAAAAGTGATCATCACGCCCACCACGGTCCCCAGCAGGCCGAGGAACGGCCCGCCGGAAATGGCGATGGTGAGCAACACCATTTGCGCGTTGATGCGATGGGTTTCCCGCACCAGGACGGCATCGACGGAGGCCTTGATGGCATCGAGCGATGCGCCGCTCAAGGACAGTTGATGGTCATCGGTATAACGCTTGCGAATTTCGCGCAGGCCTGCCTGATAGAGGCGATAGATGGACGAATTGTCGTAGTCGGCGTTCTTGTCCAGTTCCAGAAAGTCATGGCTGGATTCGCTGAAACGGCCTAGAAAGCTGTTGTTATCCTTGGCGATGCGGAAGACGAGATTCGCCTTGCCAATCATCACGGTCATACTGATAATGAACATGACGGCCAGAATGGCGATGACAACTTTGGCATCAATCGTGAGGTTGCTGAACAGTATACCAATATAGGAAGCGCCTTCGCCTTCGCCCTCCTCAGTACCCTCCGCAGCCTCTACCGTAAGCAGCTGGCCGTCAGCACCCTGGCCGCTCACTGCCAGTTTGATCCAGTCGCCGCTGCGGGCGGTGTTGGCCAATTCCAGTTCATCCAGCTCGCCGCTGTAGCCCTCGCCGACCTTCATTTCTGCCTGCGTATCCGCCATGGCAGCATCGCCATTGCCCACCGGGGCGCCATTGATATACAAAACGGCCTTGCCTGCTGCCACGGTCACCGCAATATGCTGCCAGGCGGCGGCCTTGAGTTCGCCCCCGGCAATGGGAGCACCCTTGCCAATCGCGAAGCCGAGCTTGGTGCCGTCCAGTTTGAGACTGGCGTCGCCGTGGCTGAACAGTACCGCTTGTTGCGGCACGGAAGCCGGCTTGACCCAGGCCGACCAGGTAAAGCCCGTGCCTCCCGGCTTGACGGCGGGAATGATAATGGGCTTGCCGGAAAAAATGCCGGCCTCACCCAGTAGTGCCGCTTTCTGCACGCTCACCGCACCTGTCGCTACCATCGCGCTGGCGGAGGAATCCTGCAACAAGGCTTTTTCGGCAAAGTGGAACACGGCAACCGTCGCGGCATCCCAGGTGGACTTGGCATCCGCAGCCGCAGCCGCATGCTCATTGCCATAATAGAGCCAGAAATGCGCGCCTTTATCTTTAGGGTCAACCTTGGGCAACTGCACCCAAATCACGGCTAGCTCGTTGGCCGCATCGAATTTTTCGATGTGGTATTTCAGCTCGGTCTTGTCATCCGCAGCAACAAAGCGCAGATCAGAGCCATCCGGTTTGGCATCGACAAAACTGAAATTGCCGGAATGCAACCGTATTGCCACAGGCACCCCCGTGACCGCCTCGCCAATTGCCTGGGCATTCACGGTGATCTTGCTGCGCCCGGTCCAGTCCTCGCTCCAGCGGGCATGTGCCAACGTGGGCAGCAGCAACAGCAAGGCCAGAAAACAGATTTTCTTCATCACTTAAAGCACTCCGAAACAAACTATCGAATATAGGGAGCAAATGTTACGGCACCATGAATCCGCCATAAAAACGTCATACTTGCGGTCATATACCCAAGCCAATCACCTCGACCGAAATGAAGGAAGGCAGGAAGTTTTTTGTGCTGAAGGCGTTGGCTGCAGCCTGACGCGACACGTCATTCGAGACCGACTTGGTCGAATCGGATGCTGCGTTGGAAACACCGGTCAGAGAACCCGCCAGACTACCGGTATCGGCCGCCGGAACGCCGCTCGAGGTACCGGAAACCTGGATGTTGTCGGCTCCCAATACCTGGGTGGCAACCGCCAGGAAGTTACCCGCCGCAATCCCGGCCTCGCTGGCGTTCAGAATGCCGCGTGGCGCAATCAGGGCCACGTTGCCCAGCGCAGGCGCTTGCAAAGGCTTGGTTGGGCCATCTAGGTCGTAAGTCTCGGCGCGGATACCGCTACCTCCCGCTGCACCTTTAACCTCGATGGTGGTATTGCCATCCTTATCCGTGCTGACTACGCGCCCCGGCACCGAAACCGCCGTCTTGGAGCCGCGCCCGGCGTCAATATCGCCATGGTTTACCCACACCGTGATATCGCTGCCGTATTGGGTAATCACTTTGGACTGCTCAACTTGGAAACCGGTCTCGGCAAAGGCGCGGATATCGCCACCGCGTTCGGTCACAATGCCGATATTGTTGCCGGAAGAAGTCGGCACACCGGCATTGATCAAGCCACCCGGAGTCAGGAGATCGATACTGCCATCCCGGTAGGTACGCATCTGGCTGTTGTACAGCGACAAATCGCCTTTATAATTCCTGGTGGCGGGGAACAGGGCAGCAATTGCGGCATCGCCACGATTGTTATTTCCGCTGGTGGCAAACCCTTTACCCGAAGCCAGCAGCTCGGAGGAGAAATGGCGGTAGGCAAACACTTCCTGCCTGTTCTTGTCCAGAGCGAGATATTGCGTCATGGTATCCGCCTCGCTCAACGCGCTGTTACCGGTCAGTTTGCGCATATAAGCCGCCACCGCCTTGGACGTATCGCTGCGGTACGTTGCCAGTTGGCCGGCATCCCCTTGCAACACCGATGGGCCGTTACCTGTCGGGTTGATGTAGCCAGCTACATAGCTGCCCGTATCCGCCCCTGCATTGCCCAGACCCGCCAACACAGTGATCGAGGCCCCCTCGCCCGGCAGATTCGCATTCGCGGTATTCGCTACGGTCACAATCCCCTGGCTGGTGCCTAGGCTCACATTACGGCCGGCCTTAACCAGCAGTTCGCCGGGCCCGCCCAGGTTGATGTGCGATGCCGTGTCTTTAGGCATGGTGAAATCGCGTCCTGCTTCAATTACCGTAATGTCGTCGCTGTGAAGGTGCTGAATGTCTGCGCTAAGATAAATATCCTTCCCGGCATGAATATAAGCCGCCTTTGGCGAAATCAATCCTAGCGCGGGCTGATTAATTAACGAATAATCGGTGCCTATGGATTGATCTCTGGCGACGATGGCGATGGGCTTGTTATCATCCTCATGTAATGGCGTGGACGCGTGATCGGTTTTAAACTGATTGATGACACTTTGATTGAAGTTGTCATGCTGGTTAAACGGTTTCAATACCGAAGGCAACAGGCTGGCATCGGCATCCGAGACTGCAATCTGAGCAGCTGAGCCATTTTTACCAACATTGCCGGCGGCCAGCAAGGTCAGATTTCCAACGGCCGACGGGGCAAGAGTTAATTGCCCGACATTGACATCTCCGCTAAACGCAAACGCTTCAACTGTCGCCGGATGAATTGCCAGTGCCGCTTTCAAGGCGGAGCTGGTATTGTTGATGTTGCTGGAAGTAATTTTTGTAACGTCTGCTGAACCCAGCGTCGCATTGCCAGTAAGCGATTGCAGCCTGAATGCGCTATCCTGACCGTAAGTCAGGAAGTAGGCGTTAAGGCCGGTCGAATCATTGGAGGACGCATTTGATATAACTTGCGGCGCCATGGTGGGGTTGAACACGGTTTCAATTGAGGCGCTCTTGACGGCGGAGACTTTAGCGCTGGCATCCTGCAACGCCAGGGTAGTGCCATAAGTACCGGGAGCGGTTTTAATTTCACCGCCGGCAGCCAGACTGATATTCCCTTTACCCGCAAAATACACGCCGCTATTGATATTACTACCCGCACTCACTGACACATTACCACCGCCATTCAAGCTGACATTACCACTGCCGTCATAGCGTGCTGTCGTGGGCACAGAAACCGAAAAATTGGTAATTTCGCCGCCCGCACTCACCGATACATTACCGCCGCCCAGCGCGGCGACACCCTCCTTGAACAGATCGGGCCGCACCCACCAGCTGACTTTATTGTTGGTGCTGCCACCACCCTGGCGGAACAACCATTGGGTGACCAGTTGCGGGGTGCTGGCAATTTTGCCGGTTATGTCGCCCTGAACATGGATGTCGATATCCCCGCCATTGGTCAAATAGCTGGCGCTGGCAGGGTCAGTAAAGCCAACGACAGAAGATGCTGCTTGCCCTGCGGTATAGATCACCGAGCTATCGTTGCCCATGGTCATGTTACCGCCGGTCGCAATGCCGATATCCCCTGTGCCGGTGCGGATCAGCTTGCTATTGGCCAGCGTCATGTTGCCTGATGTCGTGCTCTTGATCGTCGCCAGCGGATTCACCGCCGCCGTGTCAGCACCGGAAACCAGACGATAACCCCATGACTTGCCTGCCACCAGATTGGCAAGCGGGGTTATCGCATCAAACCCGTCGCTCAGGCTGCCGTTGATTGCCAGGTTTCCCTTGGCCTTGAGCGTCAGCATGCCCGCCCCCGCCATGGAAAGCGTCCCGTTGCTCGCCGTATCCAGATTCCAGTCACTGGACACCGTCAAGTCGCCGCTGGAAGATCGTACTTCGACCCCGGGGGCGAGGGTTGCCGTCATGCCATCCAGAGCCGGCTTGTAGGCAGCAAGAATACTGGCATTTCTGCTGTAGAAAGCCTGGGTATCGGCTGCAATCTGTAGTTGCGCCTTGGTATCCAGCGTGGTTTTTTCATAGGTTCGCACGGCTTCCAGACGGATATCTCCCGCGCCCGTGACGGCTGCGGTCGCGGCAGTATCGACATTAAGTCCGGTGCCGACCGCACCTGAACCGCTGCTGGTGCCTGTCACCAGTTGGAAACTGGTGCCGTCATACACGGCGAGGTAGGTATTACCCACCTTGAGATCGGCCGCAGCAAGGGCGTCGCCACCGTTCTTCTTGATCGTCTTGCCGTTCAGCGTCGGCGTCGTGCCACTATTCTGGATGTTCGGCTTGAAGGCCACGACCACGCCCCTGGTCAGCGTGACCCCACTCACCGTATAGGCGGTCGCGCTGCCGGTCGTCGTCACCGGGTTGAATGCCGCATTATTGACGCCGCTGCGGCCTGCGCGCAATGTCACCACGCCGGGATCACCCATGAGGGGGCCGACCTGGTCGCCGGAAACATCGATCAGCGCGGCATTGGCCAGTCGCGTTACCCCATCGGCTTGAAACACTTCGGCCTTGACTGTTCCGCTATCGGAAGACAGCAGGACGCTGCCACCGGCTCCTTTGCCATCACCCTTGGTGACCGTATCCGCTGTTCCGCGTGCCAGCAGCTTTCCGCCCGCTTTAAGCGTCAGATCATTTTTGGCATAGATTTCGACCTTGCCGCCATTGCTGCCGCTTGCATCCACGGTACCCGCCACGTCGATCTTGCCGCCATCCACGCTCAAGACGACATGCTGGGCCGTTACCGTGTCACTCGCGGCAACCGTCAGGTCGCCAGTCCGGACGCGCATATCGCGCAAAGCGGTAAAGCCGCCGCTATTGAGCGCGGTGTTGAGGCCGGAGAAGTCGGGCAGGGTCTTGGTATCGAGCACGAAACTGCCCGTCTGATGCCCTGACGAGGCTTGTCCCTTCAAGGTGCCTGCTATTGTCGTAGCGCCATTGGTCGCGGTCACGTTGAGTGTGCCCGCATCAGCGCCGTCGCCACCGGAAACATCGACCACCGCGCCGCCGTTCACAGCCACATTGCCGAGGTCAGCCTGCAGCGTCACCGTGCCGCCCGGTGTGTATTGCGTGTATTTGTCGAATTTGACCGGAACCGAAGCCGCCTTGATATTGGCATCGGCTGCCACGGTCAGGTTGCCGCTCGTGGCCTGCGCCAGGAATTTGCCGGAGGGCAGCTCCACCTTGCCGCCCAGCGTCACGCCGGCCCCTGCCAGCGTGAGTTTGGCGCCGAGGTTGGTGCCCAGGCCTGTGGCATAATCGACCAGCGTAGTCGCCGGACTGGCTGTCATGGCGGTGGTCAGGCTGCCCGCCGCGGTGAGGGTGTAATCCGCCGCAGTGGCTGCCGTGATGCGTGAACTGGTGATCGCGGTTTGCGATGCGTCGTTGACGGAAGTAGTGCCGGTACCGCTGAACGAAACCTCGGCGGCGGCATTCAGGTTCACTTGATCGAAACCGCCAATCACGGTATTGGTCGTAGTTGCACTTGCACCGCCTGTCAGCGTGATATTACTGGCATTGATGTTCAGCGCACTTCCCGCGGCGACGCTTGCAGGCACATAAACCGCGCCTTGCGAATTTTTCAGGGCGAAATCCCTGGCAGTCAGGGTTGCGACCTGGTTGTTGCTCATGTGCCCGGCGATACCACCCGCATTCAGCGTGAGGTTCAGATTACTGTTGCCCAGGTTCACCGGCCCGTAGACATCGATATTCTTGTAGCTGTTGAGCGTGACTTTGGAAAGATTGCCGAAACTGCCCAGCAAGGTATCGCTCACCCGCAGCCCCGTCACCGAGGCATCGGCCTGGCCCAGCACCACACGATTCGCTCCCAGCGTGATGGTGCCGCCGTCCGCCACGCTGGTCGAGCCTGCCAGACTGGCTGCGAAGGTCGAATCCAGCACCATGGAGCGTCGCGCCGTCACCTTGGCATCCCCGGCAATGGCATCGCTGGCAACATTCAACGTGCCTTTGACGTTGGATGCGCCGCTGCGGCTGAACTCGATATCGTTCAGCGCTGACACCGCCAGCAATGCGCCATCGCCACTCGCGGACAACTTCTTGGTACTGCCCGCTGCCTGGTTGTTTGCTGCGGTACGTATCACCGCTCCGCTGTTCACGGTCAGCGTATCGCTGGCGGCGGCGATCAGTTCCTTCACTTCCAGCGCATGGTCGGCATCGTTGGCAAACACCACGCTGCTGGCAGCATTCGTGCCACTCATATCAATGTTATATCCGCCGTCGCTTCCCTGTGTGCGAACACCGCCCAGCAGCAAGCTTTCCGCATTCAGGCCATTCAGGGAGGCTGCCGTCAGTTGCAGGCTGCCGTCAGCCGCACCTATGCCGGAAACCACTTCGATCTTGTCGGACGTGATATCCACCTTCGCACCGCGCGCTCCTTCCGGCTTGTTCGCGAGTATGCTCGCATCCAGCACCAGGCCAGTACCGGCATTGATCACCAACTGGCCGGCATCGGCGGCCAGTTGCGGAACACCGGTGCCCTTATCGGCGGCCAGATTGGTAAAGAACTGGTTGCCCGTAGTCAGCCTGTATTCAGAAGGCGCATGGGTGATTGCACCTTTGGCGGTGTGAAAAATGCTGCCCGACGTCACCTTGAATGTGCTGTCCAGCGTATCTCTGGAAGAACCATTGAGACGATAGCCGGAAACCAGGGTAGAACCATCCACCTGTGCGGCATTGCGCCCGGAAGCGAGTGCGGTGCCGGAGGCCTGTACCATGTAGGCGCCAGGAAGCAATGCGTAGCGGGCCGGCAACAGGGTGTAGCTGCCGGCCTTCAGTCCCGGCACACCCGAAAGATAGATCGCGTCGCCCGCATTGATGCCGGAATCGGACGGGGGGGTGTTGTAATCGAAAGGCGCGTACTCGCCCTGCAAGGTCGGGATCACGGCATAAACGCCGGTCTTGCCCAGGATGTCGCTGGAACCATTTATACCCTTGATCCACTCATAAGCCAGGGTGTCGCCGCCGCCGGAAATATCCACCGTCGCGCCGGTCTTCATATCCACCAAAGGCGCTTTCAGCGTTACAGTTTTATCCGTCAAAGCGGTGAGACTGGGAGTATCGCTGGACAGATCCTTGGAGGCCAGCAGGCTCAAGCCGCCCAGAACCGTCAGGCCGTAAGGAATCAACTGGCCCTCGGCAGAAATAGAGGTCAGGCTGCCGGCCTTGAGCGTCAGGGTACTCACGGCATCCAGCGTAATCTGCCCCAGCGGCGCACGCACAACGCCGCCCTGGATGATGTTGTCCGCCTTCAGCGTCAACTGTCCTGCCGCCGATAGCGGGATCGTCGTGGCAGCCACGCCGCTGGGTTTCACCTCGATGCTGCTGCCGCTGCCGGTCGTTTCAAAACGGAAAACGCCTCTGGTCACCGGGTAGATCTGGCGGGCGCTCAGCACCATGGCGCCTGGCGCCACCAGCGAGCCTTCAACCGTCGCCTTGGTGCCGCGTCCGCGGATGTCCAGATCGGCGGATAAGGTGGTTTTATTGACCCCGGACACCGCCATATTACCGACCAGGTCTATCCATTTGGCATGGGCCTGCAGCTCGGCGGCGCCTGCAACTGCGGTCTCAGTCGAATCCCCGCCCAACGCCACATAATCCGCAGCCAGCGCTGCCATACCGCTACCAGCCACTTCCAGCAAGCTCGTCTTCAGGGTAAGCGAGTTTTGCACTTGCAGGCTCAAGCCGTCGGACAACACCACCTTGTCGCCGGCAACGCTTCTATCCACATCCAGCGTGACACTACCAAACCCTGCATCGGCAATCTGTTTGGCCGATATCGCGCCGCCGCCGGTGACAGCAGCCAGCACATCGCCAGCTTGCAGACCGGCTCCCAGCAGATGCTTGTCCTGAGTTACGGTCAACGCCCGCGCGCCGTTGGGGTGCATGTTAAGTGAATCGTCACCACCCTTGAATGTCAGGGTAAGTAAACCATCGGTACCGGTTCCGGAGGACGCCGCGCGCATGTCACCATCCAGCACCATGCCGTCACGGGCGGCAATATTGATGCTGCCCGCCGCGCCATACAGGGTCTGTCTGCGATACCCCGTGCTCGATGCAATATCCGCTGCGCCGGAAACGCCAGAAACATCCAGCACGCTGCCCTCCTTCAACACCACGACTGCGCGCTCGCCACCATCCAGGCTAATACTGCCGGCGTCCCGCACTCCGGCATTCAGCACGCCATTGCCGGACGGCCTAACAGCATAGTATCCGGCAGCGTTTAACCTGGCCGACTGGCCGACATACAGGCTAAGAGTGTTGTCGTAGGCCAAGTCAGCCATTTTGCCGCTGATCGTTGCGCTGATACTGCCTGCGGGCGCAATCAGGCTGCCCAGAATATTCATCTGCCCCTGCGATTGCAGCGCGATGGAGGCACCACTGCCCGAGGTTGGCGCATCGGTTCTGACCGTTGCATTTTCAGCCACCGTCAATGTGCCTGCCGTTGTGAACGAGATGGATGCCGGGCTGCGCAGGTAGTCTGCCTGCAGCACCGGACTGGCCACATTGGCCATATCGGTACCGCTGGCCATTGCGCGATATCCGTCGTTCACCCTCAGCGTTTGCGTTTGCGGATGGATTTCCGTGGCACTGCCCGCCGCATCGCCAATCAGGATGCTGGCCAGGGTGCCGGTGTTAGGCTGAATGGTTGCCAAGGTATAGTTTGCGAATCCGCCCTTGCCGAAAAACGCTTCCGACAACCACAGGACACCGCCGGCAGCCGGATCCAGCCCGCCCGCCTGAAGGCTGCCCAAGGCGTTCAGGGTGAGTTTGTTGCTGTTGTCCCCATAGCTGAAGCCATATGCGGAAACATCCACCTGGTCCAGGCGGGAAACTCCGCTCAGCGTCACGCTCCCGCCCTTGCCTCCTGACAGCTTGCCTGCGGAGTCGAGCCAGGCGCCAGCATCGGCCTTGATCGCCACGCCGTCACCCAGCGTGAGTCCGCCCTTGTCGTTATCGCTTTCCTTGATGCTAACGCTGCCGCCATCGATTACGGTTGGAGAAGTCAAGGCGCCGCTGCTGCCCATATCTTTGGTATACAGCCCGGATGCGCTGATGGTGACGTGATCCGCCAGCGTCGTATCGCCACCGGTAATCGCTATCGTTCCACCCGGCGACACAATATCGGCATTGACGACGGCTCGGTCAGTCGTCGTCATGGTGACCGAGCCCTTGGGCTTGGTCTGAATGGCGGCATCCACCGCAATGGCGCCCTTTGTATCCAGCGTGAATTTGCTGAAGCCATTAGCGAACAGGCTGTTGCCAAGCAGTATCTCGGGGTTCGACAACGCACTTCCCTGCACAAACATGCCCGTGCCTGCGTCATAATCGCCTACGGTGGTAAAGGGGTTGGTAGGGTTGGTCAAGCTGTCGGGAGCATCCTGCACGATGCGGAAAGCCGTGGTGACACCGGTTGCGGGGGTATTCAGCGTGAAATTGAAGGTACCCCCATCAGGCTGGCTTTTGCGTTGCCGATATCCCGGCTGGGTCACTGCCTTGAGATTGCCCTCCATGACGGCATTTTGCGCCGTGATATTCAGCGTGCCTGCGTTTTTGCCATCGGTATAGGCCGCGTTATACTTGCCCTGGTCGCCCGTCAGTTTCCAGGTGCGTGTCACGCCCCATTTCGCGTCCGTTATGCTGTAAGTATCGGCCAGGCCATCATAAAGCGTGTTTCTGTCGGTATTGGCAATCGCAACCGTTTTGCCCTTGTACGTTAGCCTGCTTTCCTTTAGATATCCGGCTTCATAGTTGACGCTGCCTCCGGATACATCAACGACGGAATTCGAATGCATCACCACATCGCCGACTTGCGCTGCCAACGTCACCGTGCCGCCAGCCGACATTCTTTCGGCGATGGTTTTTCCCTTGAGCGCCTCGGCGGCGGCCAACGCATCATCGGAAACCAGCGTGGCGCCATTGCGCCCGTCCACATTGCGCCTGTCCACATAAATCGTTTTGCCCACAAGACTGCTGCCGCGCAGCAAGGGCGTATCTTTCAGCTGTTCGGAGTACAGCTGGATTTCCAGCTGGTTACGGGACATGAGCGCAGTAGCGTCAACCCCGGATACATCGATCAACGCGTCTTCGCCCAGATAAACGCGCGTCGCATCCACTGCCGCAGCCGCCGTCCTGGCATTGCCGGGGAGGCTGGGGTCAAAAGCAGCAATCGCGCTGACTTCGCCGCCATGGGCAATAATGCTGCCATCGATATTGATTACCCCACCGCTCATTTTAACGCGAGAAGTCCCCAACACCTGCGAATCGAGCACCTCTTCCTTGTCGCCCGTCTCAACGTCAATTTGCGTCACACTGTTTTTGCCCAGCGTCACCACGCCGCCACGTGTGGCAGTCTGGGTGGTTGTCGTTACGCCATTAGTGGTAGTGCTGGCCACCGTAACCGTATCGCGTGCCAGCAGATGGATGGAGCCGTTTGCGCGCACCGAGGTCGAGGCCGTAATGCGGCCTTGCTGGTTCACCGCCAGCCCTACCAGGGTCACGTTGCCGCGTTGTGCGATAATGTTGCCGAGGTTGGTCGCCGTTCCGCCAGAATCCACTTCGACCAGCAGACCAGCCGGATCCGCGCTATCAAGTAAATAGACTTTTTGGCCTGCCGCCAGAATGGTCTGGCCGTCCGGGGTCGAGATCACGCCTTTGTTTTCAACATCCTGCGCCAGCAACATCACCCGGCCGCCGGTGGCGGCGGTGATCGCCGCCCCCTCTTCGACGCGAACGAACCCGCCAGTGCCAGAAAATACCGGCAAGGCCTTGTTGGAGAGGAGACCTGCATTAAACAGAGCATCCGTCACATCAAGCGTGGTTGCCGTCAGCGAACCTACATTGATCTGCGCGCTATTGCCGAAAATGATGCCGTTGCTGTTAACCAGATAGACATGGCCATTAGCCGTCAGGCTGCCATAAATCTGGCTAGGGTCACTTCCGCCGATCCGATTAAGCACACTGGCTGTGCTGCTAGGTTGCGCAAAGTTGACGCTGGCTTTGGATCCGATATCGAAACTGCCCCAGTTGACTATCATTTTGTTAGTGCTCTGGTTCACTGTCATCGCACTTCCAACCGTTGCAATGTTGCCAGTACCAGAGGTAATAGCGCCGCCTGTCGGGAGCGCCGTAGGGGATGGGGGGGCTGCCAAGGCTTGATTCAATGTCAATGCAGATACCGCAGCAACCAGCAATGCACGGCGACGGTTGCGCGCAAGGCTGCACGAGCTTTTGCCTCCACGCCCGGAGGCGGTTTCCGGCGCGGGAACAAACATCCCCAGGTGTTTGCTGAACACAAGTCGATAGAATTGTCTGTTCATCGGATCACCTCGGATATTTTCTCATTACCAGTCGTAGCCAACGCTTAAATGCAGGCGATCATCGCCCTCGTTGACCTGCCCGGCAGTATGCAGCGCCCGCGCATAATCCAGCGCACCGGACAGGCCGTTCCAGCCCTTGAGGTGCAAGCCCACGCCGGCGGATGCAAGATTGAATTTTTCCGTCTGGCTGGGGAGCGGTTCACGGATACGGACGTAGCCGGCGTCATAGAACGCCAGCGCGTGCAGATCGCCGATTTGGTCCGAGATGAATTTCGCTAGGGAAGGGGTGCGCAACTCCAGTTTTCCGGTCGTCCCCTGGTCGCCTAGCGAATTGGATTCGAGGTAGCCGCGCACCGTGTCGGCGCCACCGACGGCGAACTGCTCGTTGGAAATCAACAGCCCGTTGGATAATTGCCCGGTGACATTCATGAACAGTTTCCAGCCCAGAAACAGTTGCTGGGTATGCTTGAGGTCGGCGCGCACATAAGCAAAATCCGGTTTTGCGAGATAGCGCTTATCTGCAAATTCCTGCACATCGTTACCGAACCCGCGCAGGGAGAAGGTGACGCCCAGATTCATCTGCGTCGTGCTGCGCTCGCCTTCCAGTGTGCTGTCGTAGCCGATATAAAAAGGCGTGTAGGCAATAGGCGTGGTAGCGCTGTCTCCACCCAGCAGCGCCGTGGTTTCCTGGAAATCCTTGTAATCCATACCCAGCGTCAGGCTGTGGGAAAAGGTTTCGAGTGCCGGCAAGGGATGGATATAGCGCAGGCCGAAAATGTTGCCGTTACCGATCACACTCACATCGCCCACCGCGCTCACGTTGCTTTTCGAAAGCACGCCGTAAAGCGCCCAATAATCACCGCCGGTAGGGATCAGGTAAGTTGCGGAAAGCACCTTGGTTTCATCGGTATTTTCCGGCGTCAACTGAAAGCTGATGCTGATGCTGTGGTCGCGCTGCCATAGGTTGTCGTAACGCATGGAACCGTTCAGCCGTGTATGGGTAGTGTTCGCCGAATAGCGGTTGTTGAGTTCGATGCTGCCATGAAATGGCAGACTGTCCTGCACCTTAAGGTCGACCTCGACCTTGCCCGGCGATTTGCCGGGCCGCAACACCGGGGCCACCTGGCGATCCGGCGTAGAGTTGATGGATGCCATCTGCTTCTGCATCGCCGGGAAATAAGGCACATGCCCCTCGGCAAGTTCCGGCACGCGATCCTTGATTGCACCAAGGGAATAATATCGGGAGCCGACCACGCGCAGCTTCTCTACCTGGCCTTCCTGCACTTCGAGGAGAACTACGCCGCTATCGACCTTTTGTTCTGGGATGTTGACCAGCACCGTCAAATAGCCGGCATCGTGAAACGCCTTTTCCAACGCGGCACGTGCCTGCTCCGCGTCTTCCACGGTCTTGGCCTCGCCCAGAAATGGATAGACCGTTTCCTCGATCTTGCCCTTGGGTAAAACCGTGTTGCCTTCTATACGGTATTCCATGATATCGAAAGCGGCATTTTCCTCGGGAGGCGCTGCAGACGCAGAAGATGGCATGGGGTCGGCATCCGGCGTTGTGCCATCCGGCACCTCGGAAACCACATCCGCCATGGCAGAAAGATGCATCAGACCTATCAGTAGCAATACCAATATGCGCACGGATTTTTTCTCATCACATTTAACTGAACTACAGATTTTCATTCATTTGCATTGCAATTGAATGAAAAAACACTCCCCCGCAAGCGGGGGAGTGTTCCTACAGCAAAGGCGACATAAGCCGCCCCATCATCATGAAATGACGATTAGTAGTACAGTTGCATTGGCGAGCAATTGTTGCCGGACTTGGTACCCTTGACCACTTCAATACCCACGGTGCAGGAAGAGCCACCATTCGGGTTGAGGGACAGACCGCGCGGCACGTCAGCACAATTGCCTGGGTTGCCCAGAGCAGCAGCGATGGTAGGAATCAACGCAGCACCGAAAGTATCAGCCGTGTTGGCAACGAACGACTTCATTTCCATTACAAAGTTGTATTGGCCATTGATCGAGCTGTTGCGTCCAAAAACCGTATCGCCATTCGCTTCCGGATGCACGCCATCCAGCTTGACGAAACGATAACCGCCGTTTGCAGCATTCTCGGTGCGCCAGTTGTTTTCAAGAGAAACCACGCCGATGCCAAAGTTGCCGGCATTGTTGATGGCGGTCATGTTGGTCTTGACATTGCCGGTGCTGGAAGCTTCGTTGATGCTCAAGGTCGGGATTGGGTTAGGCAGTACGGCAGGCGACAACTGGCCCAGAGTAGCACCGCTTGCGCAAGGATTTCTCAGGAAGAAAGCATTGGAAGATGCTTGTGTGCCGGAAGTAGCTACACGCTTGGAGAGATACACAGTCTTGCCGACACCGGCGGCGCCCAGAATCGGGCTCCAGTCGGTCTGATAGCCACCACCCAGTGCGGCGATAGAGGCATATTGCGACGAAGTGATGTTAGGTGCAAGGGCTGGGTCAAAAGCAGTGTCTGCGGCGATAGCGGCAGCCGACATGCCTTGGGCAGCTTGCAGTGCACGGTACAAGACCGGGGTCACGACTACGCCGAATGTCTGGGTGACATTAGCATCAGCTTCGGAACCGGCGGCAGAAACATCCACACCCCACAGCGCTGCCTCAACATCGGAGAAACCACCGGCCGGCTTGGTGATTGCGCCGTCAGCAGTGGCAAGCGGATCACCCTTGGCGCAATTAGCCGAAACCGGAATGCTGCCGGAAGGAGCGTAAGGAGCAGAAGTGGTATAGGTGCCGGAAACCGTGCAGGCAACCGTGCCCAGGTTCTTGACGCGCTGCAAATGCAACGGCATGGCACTACCATCAGGCGCAGTGCCGGTCAGGTGTGGTGCATAGGCGTTGAAAGAACCGCCATCCACGTTGTGGTACATCACGGAAACAACGCCGGCGCGCTTGCAAGCATAGGCATTGATGTTGCCGATGGAGCCCGGCTTGCCGCTGCCAACCGTAGCGTTGTTGGTGAAGATACGGATCGTATCTGCATCGCAACCCAGGGCATAACCATCAAAAATGTTGAAGGTAGGGGCAGAAGCGCCGGACAGCCAGGTTTCCTGCAGAGTACCGGCAGTACGTGCGGCAACGATGTCAGCCTGTGTTACGGCTGCGGCAGCGGCTTGGCCGGCTATCAGAGTAGCGGCAACAGCCAGAAAGATTTGTTTGATTTGCATTTTGAAGCTCCTAGATCAAAGTAGATAAAGTAAACGTCATGTTTTGCCACTCCGGCGCAAGCCGGAGTGGCAATGGATCAATTAAGCCTGCGTACGGCGACGAGCGATGAAGCCCATCAGGCCCAGACCGGCCAGCATCATGGCCCAGGTGTCGGCTTCCGGCACCGGTACGGCCACATAGGACAGGTCGCCGGTGGCGCTCAGGTTGAAGGTGGGGTTGTAACCATTCACGCTCAACACAGACTGGCTCGTATTTCCGGCGACACCGGTACGGACAATGTTAATAACCTTCATGCTGGTACCGATCAGGGCATTGGTATCGCCACCAGTAGCGGCAATCTTGCCGCTGGTGCCATACCCGACCCCATTACCCGCGTAGGCTTGGCCCATTGTTGAATCAGCGAAACTGGCAGCGCCATTTGACAGCGCATTATTTTTCGCGATAAAGATGTCAAAGTTGGCCTCCATAGTTCCCAGCGCGCTGTTTGAGATAGCAGGCAAAGTGCCGGTAACGTTGGTGGTGGTAAAAACAGACTTGTCGCCGGCAACAACGCCGCCATAACCGTCACCTGCAAATACTGCGTACTGGGTATTGGCAGTCGTTGCAGCAGCCCAGAAAGAAGTCCAGGCAGCAGCGTAGTTGCCGGTGCTGACATTCCAAATGTTGTTGACAGTTTGATCGAAAGTGCTCTTAGTGTAGCCAAGGTCAAAAGTGGCGGAAACGCCGGCGGTGGTATCCAGCATCGTCATGATCAGGCTGGAATCGCCGGAAGCTGTGTTGCTCATGGCCGCGCTGGCGGACATGGAAGCGGTCAGCGCGATAGCGGCGACTACTGCTTTCATCTTGAAGTTCATTTTTGCTCTCCTAAAAAGTACTGCTAAGAAAAATGTTGCCCATTTAATTCTGTTGCACGTTCTGTTGCATGGTGTCGCCAGCTTCGGCCCCTGTGGCTTCCGGGTCACCGAATCGTGCCTGCTCGGGTAGCGACTGGGGAGCATCGTAAGGTAGGACTGTGATGCGTTTATGTTGAAGATATAGTCCCTTCGGACTACTTAGCCTCCGAGCGGCTATCTGTCCAAGGTCGCTTTTGGAACGTACGGATCATGCCTTACCAACATGAAAGGAAAACGCCGGCGACTAGTCCGAACGGACTATGCCTTCACATGGAAATTTCCGGGTAGCCGTCACAGGCTGAATTCAGGAGAGGCTCTGATAAAGTCCGTTTGCGCTGATAACCCGCCATCACGGCAAGGATCACAACCCCGTAACATGCTGCAAGCTATGATTACTCTTCATTAACTTCTTAGAGATAAACAGAATGACATTTGCAAACCGGCTTGCAGCCGCAACACTGGCAACTTTGATCCCGTTTGGCGCCATGGCCGACAGCGACATGGATGCGATCAAGGCACAACTAGAAAAAGGCAACCCGGGCCTGAAAGTCAAGAGCGTGGCGTCATCGCCCATTCCGGGGCTTTATGAGGTGTTTGCCAACGGCAGCATTATTTACGTCGATAAATCCGCGAAATATGTGCTGGCAGGCTCCAGACTGGTTGAAGACGCCAGCAAACGTAACCTGACCGATGAGCGGCTGAAGGAGCTGACCGCGATCAAGTTCGATTCCCTGCCGTTCAAGGACGCCATCGCAATCAAGAAAGGCAGTGGGGCCTACCGTTTCGCCGTATTTTCTGACCCGGACTGCCCCTACTGCAAATCGCTGGAAACCGGCTTGGAGAAACTCGGCGTCACCGATTACACCGCTTATATCTTTCTGTTCCCGCTGCAGGAATTACACCCCGAGTCCAAGTGGAAGGCCGAGTCCATCTGGTGTGCGGATGATCGTGGCGCCGCCTGGAAAGGCTGGATGACCGAAGGCAAATTGCCCGACAAGAAAACCTGCACCAATCCGCTCGATGCCACCCTGCAACTCGCTGACGATCTGGGCGTAATGGCTACCCCCACCATCTATCTCGAAAGCGGCTACCAGGCCGCATCCCCGCAGGAATTGGTGGAGGCCATCAAGCAGAAGCACTAAAACGCTGAACGACGGCTTTACTGCTGCGCAGCAAAGCCGTGCCTCTCCATTGATGCAGTTCGTTTTCCATTCCCTCTCGAAAACCGTTGTAAAAAATCGCTTCCTGGAGCGCCGCGCCCGGGGCGTGACTGAGGTTGAGTCGAGTCAGACTTTCACCAACCCCAGTTGGGATGCCCTGACCGCAGCGTGGCTGCGGTTTTGCACGTTAAGTTTGCGCAAGATATTTTGTACGTGGTTTTTGACCGTGAGCGGGCTGATCTCAAGGATCATGGAAATTTCCCAGTTTGTTTTGCCTTTGTGCACCCATTGCAGAATTTCGCGTTCGCGCGTTGTGATGGGACTTCTAATTTCGCCTACCCCGGATAGCATGTGGATATTGCTAAGTACGCGGGTTACCACCACATGCAAGTGCGGAACCAGCAACTCCAGAATATATGCGTGACTTGCATTAAGCTGGCCCGGAACCCGCGAAAAACAGAAAAAAGTGGAAATGCCGCCATCCTGATTACCCATGCCGTGGGCTGCGATATTGCGTAACTCTATCTCCTGCAACGCGCCCACCCTCTCGGCAAATGGGACAACATAAGCGCCAAAATCTCCTGGACTTAACCCGTCTGCCAGCAAAGTCGGGCGGCGGGTGCGGCGCCAGGATGCGATTGCCCGCGCAACCACCCCCTCCTCCTGTGTGGCTGCCGCAACATGCTGCTCAGTGACATAGCGTGTACTGATGAAGCTCTCGAAATGAAATTCCTGCTCGTTACCCTGGCGTATGCCACATAGCAGCACTTCATGGGGAATAAGATTCTGGCAGCTGCCCTGGAGCCATAAATAGAGCTGATCCCTGCGGGTAATGCGCAGCGAAGCATCAATCACTTCAAGGAAAAACATCATCTGGTCTGAGGTAAGACCATCGTTATTTGTCATTGTGCTCACTGGGGTATGGACGGGCAGTTGGGCATTTTGCCCGGAATTTATGGCATGCATGTTAAGAGTGCGTGGCGGTTTGATTGCATTAAGCACCGGCCTTGTCGCGTCGGGTTTTCATGACCCATACCATCATGAGCAGCCCGCCCACCCAATACGCTGCAGACATCGGTTCCGGTACCGGCGAAACGATTGCAGAGGCACCCACGGTAGCGCTAATCCAGTCGGCATAGCCGGACACCAGCATTCCCCCCCCACCAGTTCCGAAGACCCCGGGCCGGGCCGGGCCGTTGCGGTATCCGGTCACAAAGGTATTCACGCCTGCCAGACGCCAGACGCCGTCATCCAGCACGAATGCTGGGCTTCCCGAATCGCCGACCCCCAATGTAGCCTCAACTGCATTTCCCAGCGTCGTGCCACCGACAAAACTGGATGAGGCATCAGGCCCATCAAAATCGAAGAGATAGGCTTCCAGTTTTTTTTTGCCGTTCAGACCGGGAAAGAGGACATCGGCCATGTTGCTCCCCACGCGTTTCCAATGGCTGCTGGCGCTTCCCTCTGCAACCCCATGTACTCCGTCGCCACCGGCACCGTAACCAACCAGGGTCAACAGCGTCCCCGGCTTGATCGGCTGGGTATACAGGGCATAGGTCGGCACGTTTGCCGGCGCCGGGGCGCTCAGTTCGACGATTGCCAGGTCGGCATGCACAATGCCATCGGATGCCGGCGTGAAACCGTGATAGTCGGGATTGACATAAATCGCTTGCGCCGCGATTCGCTGCGACGCGTCGCCATCGGCATTGAGCGTGAAGGTCACGCTATCCGCCCTAGCACCATTAACAACATGCGCTGCGGTCAGCACATGACGCGGGTCAATCAGCGTCGCGGTGTAGTCCCGGTCACCGACAGAAATACTGCCTACGCCAGCCCAGGGAGAAGACGGCACATTGGGATCCACCCTAGACCGCGGGGAATCTGCCGGCACCCCATTTGGGTCTCCGCCCACGATGGCGTGGGCAGCCGGCGAAAAAAATACCACCTGCAGCACGAGCAGCCATGCTGCAACATTGGAAAAGCGATGCATGATGGGTTTGTAGTTCCTAAATGACTCACGTGACTTATAGCAAACGAATATGACATCGCTGTCATATGGATATAGTCCGAAAGGACTACATAGCCCCGCCGGACGTAAATCGGCTTGTCACCAAATCGGTCTATGATTTTTATGGTTATGCTGCCGAATATCCATCTATCCCGCGTTATTTCAATACTTGTGGCCCTTTATGTCGCGATTCCTGCCGCCCAGGCAGACATTTATCTGAGCGGCGACACGGAACAAGAAATCCACCTCAGCAATATCCCGCCAGAGGGTGGCTATCAGGTGTTGATTGCCGATAGCAAGGCTGATTCGATCACCAGTTCCACGCCGCCGTCTGCCGCCATTGTCAACATGCCGTTCGCCGATGCGGTCTGGGCCGCAGCACAGAATGCCGCGCTGGATCCGTCCCTGCTGCATGCTGTAATCGCCGCCGAGTCTGGCTACAACCCCAAGGCTGTTTCGCCGCGCGGCGCGCAGGGTCTGATGCAACTGATGCCGGCCACTTCCCGACGCTTCGGCCTGAGCGACCCTTACGACCCGATGCAGAATGTCCGCGCCGGCGCCAGTTATCTGCAGGAGCTGATACAGATGTTCAAGGGCGATCTAAGCCTGGCGTTGGCCGCCTATAACGCCGGGCCGGCAGCCGTCATGCGCTTCGGTTCGCACATTCCACCTTTCAAGGAAACCCGGCGTTATGTGCCGCAGGTACTGAAAATCTATCGAGAACTGTCCCACAAGCCCTGATAACTATCGCCCGTCCAGGCAAGCACGATAATGCTCGAAAGCTGCAGCAAAACAGCTCCGGCAAGCGGCGCTTGCCAATTGACCACAACCGGCACGGCATTGCGCATTTTCTGCGGATTGTTCGCCACTACAGGAGGCATAGCTATCCTTGGCGCTGGCTTGAGGGGGCGGTGTCCCGGAAGCCGGTGATGAAACGCCGGGAGAGTCATATCCGGGGAAAGTTGCGGTGCTTGATGAGACTGCAGGTGCGGCGTCCGGGGTGGTATTCTCTGGTGATGCGGCAACGCCTGCAACCACCGAGAAAGTGAAGCGCCAATCCTGGTAACTCTCGGCATGGGAAAAGCTGGCCAGTTTTTCAGGAAATCCGTCCTGTTTGATTGGCTTGAACTTCGACAGGCTATAAACCCCGACAATAAGCCCCTGCTGCTTGGTCAGCCCCCACTCCGGGCTACCCGTCATGGGGTCAGGATAGATTTTGCGCAAATGGCGACGTATCACGGGAAAGCGCTTGTCCTGCAGCAAGTCTTCCAGACTGACCGGATATTGCTTGACTTCGCCGGGAGTGCTCAGATAATAGCTGCCGATGGCCTGCGCCATCTGCTCGCCAACGAACAGCAGTTCCTTTTCCTTTTCGCGCTGCACTTCGGTATGCCACACTGGGCCGATCACCGCTAGGGCAATACCGGCGATGGCAATGAACAGCAGCAGGCCCATGTAGGTAAAGCCGCGCTGACCGGCAACTACGCTACCATTCGGCATACGGCGTGCCATCCATCGCCGTGCCGGGCGCGCCGCTGTGCAGGTCATACACAGCGCCCGGCACGTTGCTCGCGGGCGGTAAGATCACCCAGGTGGATGCGCTGTCGGTAAGGGGGTCTACCGGCACAACGCGCAGGTATTTGCGTTCCACCAGTTCCTCCAGCGAGTTGGGGTAGCGCGACTGGTCACCATAAAACTTATCCAGTGCCTCCCGCGCGACAGCCAGGTCCTGTTTCAGGGCAGCTTCTTTCGCCCGATCGACACCTTTGAAATAGCGTGGAGCGGCCAGGCTAAGCAGAAGCACAAGAATGGCCAGCACCACCAGAAGCTCGATGAGCGTGAATCCTTGGTATCGGGATGAACGAAGACGCATACGCCTCACCATGCCTGGTAGGAAAGACCATTCAGGCCGGACTCACGGCTGAGTGAATAGATATCGTAAACGTCCGCGCCTTCGCGTGGCGCATCAGGCGGGCTTTCATAACTGCGCTTGCCCCAAGTTTCCTGCGGGCTGGCAGCGGGGTCCGGGTACATGGGGTCGCGCGGCAGCCGTCGCAAAAAATGCATCGGCCGTTTTTTGGGGTCGCGGATATCCGGCACCCCCTGAACGAGAATTTCCAGAGAAGGCGGGTAACCGGAGGCATCCACGGCTTTTTCCACCCGCCCCTCGTCCACGGCTTTTTTGTAGGCATCCAGCGCCGAACGGATATCACGCAACGCCGCACGCAGCTCCGCTTCCTTGATGCGTTTGACATTCAACTGCCCGAGCGGTATCACCGCGGAAGCGAGGATGCCGACGATGGCGACGGTCACCACCAGTTCAATCAAGGTAAAGCCGCTGTGACGTTTCATTACAGGCTGGCGGGCGGAGCTGCCGGGTCGATAACCGGTTTGGGCGGCTCGGCCTCGGCCTTGGGTGCAGCTTCGACAGGCTGCGCGGGCACTGCAGGCACAGTTTCTTCCTTCGGTGTTTCTGCAGTCGGCGGTTCCTGTTGCGGGATAGCATCAGGTGCAGGCGCAGGTACCTGACGCAGAGGCATACTACGCACAGTACCGACAGTGGCGGCTCCGCCAGCCGGCAGTGCGATTTGCGGATGGTCTGAAATGGTGCTCTCTGTACCGGACCAGTATTCCATCATCTCCGCATCGGGGTGATGAATGTTGCTGAGGATGCGCGGCGTAATGGCCAGCACGATCTCTGTTTTGTTCTTGCTATCAGACTGATTGGAGAACAAGCGTCCCAACAGCGGGATGTCACCCAAACCCGGCAGCTTGTTTGCGTTCTTGCGCTCATCGTCGGAAATCAGGCCAGCCAGTACCTGGGTTTCGCCATCTTTCAGCCGTAACAGGGTGTTGGCTTGGCGCGTTCCGATCTGGTACACGATAGACCCGTTGGTCAGCTTAGTTTTATCACCTAGCGAACTGACTTCCAATGCCACCTTGATATTGACATAATCATCCAGCGTAATGCGCGGCTCCACTTCAAGCTTGAGCCCAACGTCCACATACTGCACCGTTTCAGAACTACCTACCCCCGCAGTAGCGGTGGTCGTGACGACCGGCACCTTGTCGCCGACTTGTACCTTGGCCTTTTCGTTGTTGCGGACGCGGATGCGCGGGTTGGCAAGCAGATTGACATCGCCCGTCGTTTTCTTGAAATTGACTGCAGGCAATGGTGAAACGTTAATCGCACTGGAGTTCAGATGCTTCAGCGCCTCCAATGTGATCGATGTGGCGCCAGCGGTTGAACCCGCTACCGCCAGCTGGCTGGGATACTGAATGCCTAACTCCTGCAGGCGGCTACGGCTTACTTCCAGCACTTCCATCTCCAGCATCACCTCGGGGTCGGCCATATCGTTAGCCGCCACCAGTTTTTCGGCAATGCGAATCACTTCAGGATTATCCCGTACCACCAGCATGTTGAGCCGGTCATCCACGTACACGTCCTTGATTTTGAGCATGGTCTTGAGCAGTGAGGCCACCTGCTTGGCGCTGGCATTGGAGAGATAGAAACTGCGAATCATCAGGTCCTGGTAATCCTTTAGCTTTTGCACGGTATTGGGGAAGATTAGGGCATTGGTCTCGGAAAGAACCTTTTTTTGCAGTCCGTTAGTCGCCAGCACCATCTCGATGGCATCCTCGATGCGTGCCTTCTTGATGAACACCGTGGCCTTGGTTTCCGGTTTAATGTCCTTGTCGAGAATGAAATTGATGCCCGTAGTACGGGAGAGTGCCTCAAATACCATCTTGATATTGGCGTCGCGCAGTTCCAGCGTGACCGGCTTGTCGAAAGGCGGCTTGAGGCGGGGCGGTTCATTGCGTACAGTGGCAGACTGCTTACGACGAATCTCCGCCTGCAATTCAAGCGCGCCGGCTTGCACAGGCGCTTCCAGCAGCACCCGGTGTATCTTTTCCAGTGCAGCATCGACGCTACCTTTGGCAAAGAGCGTGCGCGCCTCCGCCACCTCGGACGCATGAGCCTGTGCCAGCTTGATGGCCGCATCGCCGGCTCGGGCGCGCTCATTGGACGGATCAATGCCGAGCACCCGTCCATAAAGCGCCTGGGCATCTTCCGTACGTCCACTCTGGACCGCCTTGTCAGCCTCTGCCAGCAATTCGATGGTCGCCTGCTCATGCATCACACGCGCATCCTTGCGCAACCGCGTATCTTCAGGTTGACTCTGCTGTGACTCCAGCACGTTTGACATGCGCTGTTCCGGCGTAGCGCCAGGCACGGTGCCCTTCTGCCATGGCGCATAAGCGCAAGATGTCAATACCAGCAGGCAGAGAACAAGGTGACTAATCTTAAAAATCGAGTTCATGAAGGGGTTCCTTGGGTCTCATTCGGTTTTGCGGGCACAATTCTGGCCGTTTTGGAGAGCGTTTGCGGCAGCCCCAATGGCAGGTAGGTAAAGCGAACGCTGCCGGCATCATCGCCTTCCAGGCGCCAGGTTTTGTCCACGGTTTCGCCGACAGCCACGGTGTAGACCTTGTTGCCGGCAGACAAAATCAGTAGCGTGCCCTGCGGGGTATCTTCCAGCCTGCCCAAATAAGAAAACGGGACGGCAGGCGCAACCGGTTTTGGCGGCGGCGGGGGCTCGACCGATTTGGGGGGCGGCGGCACATACCAGCTGTGCGGATTGAATAGAGCGGTGGTCGAGGCGCGGTTCTCGTCTGTCGACTCACGTCCGGCAAGCACCGCCCAATCCAGCGCCGACAGGGTTCTGGAAGTACCCTGTTCCGATGGTGAATAACGTGATGCGTGTGCCGCTGGAGCCAGACGCTCATGCTTGGTCTGCGCCAGTTCGACCCCGCCATCCTGGTTCTGCCCATCGATCCAGACTACCAGCCCCAGTGTCACCGCCAACGCCAGACCAAGTGCGATATTGCGTCTTGTTTGCGCTGCTGTCATGCGTGCTTTCTCACGAACATCACAAACCGCAAGGTGGCTTTGGCACGGCCTTCCGCGATCTTCTCGCGCTCCAGCACCACATCGGCCAAGGCCGTTGCAGGAAGCTTATCCAGCACATGCAGGACAAAACCTCGAATATGCGGGTAAGTCCCGCTCACCGGCAAGGTGACTTCGAATCGCCGCAGCGCACCACCTTGCCGCTCATTCAAAGCGTATTCGCCCTTGTCTATCGTCAATTCGTACTGATCGGCCAGCTGAAATAATGTATCCAACTGGTCGGAAAGCTTTTCCACTGTCGGAAATCGCTGCTGAAACATGTCAAGATCGCCCGCCAGAGATTGCTCAGGGGACAATGCCGGAGGGGTCGTCAGTTGCTGAATGGGTCGTGCAGCCAACTGCTTGCGCAGAGCATCCACTCTGCCCTGCATGGGAGCGACCCCGGCAAGAAAAATGGCGAGCGCCAATAGGAGAAGCGCCAGCCCGGACAGCCCGACCACTCCCAATCGGCGCAACATGCGCCGCATTTGCCACTGAATTTCAATCATGGGCACCCCAGCGCGCACTCACGGCAAAGCGCACCGGCTTCTGTGGATCGGTCTCGACCACTTCGTGCGAATCGAGCACGACATCGGTCAGCACCCCCGAATTCCCGAGACGGCGCACGAAATCCAGCGCATCGGCCAGATGTCGGGCCTCGCCAGAAATACGCAAACGCCCCTTGGCGGCGCCTGGACGTATGGTCAGCAAGGCAATGTCGGGGGTTGCGGTGTTCTCCAGTTGCGTGAACAGGGCCGGCCAGGAGCGTCCCAGCTCCGCCAGCACGGTATTGGCTTGGCGCGCCTGCTCCTGCTGTTCGGTACGTACCTCTGCCGGCACCGTTGCAACGGCTGGCACAACCGAGCGGGCAGTATTTTGTTGCATACGAAGTTGCAGGCCATCGTGGGCTTTCTGCAACCCCGTGTATTCCCAGGACGCCGTCCCCACGGCAAGCAGTGACGCCGCCAGAAAGCCCCAAGCCCACGTCTGGATGGCATATGAAGAGCTTGCGTAGTCCAGTCTGATTTTCATCGGAGGCATCTCAAGACAATGCCAACAAGGCGCCGGCGTATGCCCTATCCTGGATGGGGGAGAGACCCTTCGGCCAAGACTGTCTGAGGTGCTGAATCTGCCATGGGGTTGCCGCGAAAGTCTGATCCGGCAGCTCGGGGGCGCACAGCTGCAATGCCTGCATGTTCTGCAAACCGGCGGTTATCATCAATCGATCCAGCGTGCCGAACAGGGATGCCTTCCAGTCATGACCGGCATTCATTTGCTGCACCGCGCACCAGCCACCATCCTTCCAGGCCAGTTGGCATACGCGTTGCGGTTCTGTAAGCACGAACAAGCCTTCTCGCCTCGGCAAAAAACGCCGAAAATGGTTGAAGGTCGCCATCAGGTAGGGTTGCAATGAAACCAGCTGGGCGCCAGCAGCTCCAACAACTTCACGCAGCGCCGCTATCAAAGCCTGATCCACGGCGCTTGCCAGGGCCGATTTGCCAGGCGCAGCATCACTGAGACGTAGCTCCCATTCCAGTACAGCATCACCATGAATTCTTTCAAATGCGTGCCGCGCCAGCAAATCGAGCTCCTCCCGGTTGCGTGCACTATCCGGGTTAGAGGTAATGGCATACCGCACCAGACGGTTGGAAAGCAGCACCTTCACCTGCGCGTTGGCGGCATTGGCTGCCCGCAGCGCCTCCGGCAACACGGTGGTTGCGCCATGCCACGGGGAATCGGCTTCCACAGTGCACGACATCGTGCCATGTGCCTTCACATGACCGGACAGCCCCCTATCCATGCGCAGCCAAGAGATGCGCTCAGGGTAGACTGCCAAAACGACACGATCACGCCACGAAGGTGACACGATTAATCTCCTCCAGAGTGGTTTCTCCCCGAGCCACAGCAGCCAACGCGGCTTCTCGCAGAGTTTTCATGCCGCGCGCACGACCTGCTTCCTTGAGACGGCGCAACGGCTCACGGGCGATAATCATTTCGCGCAGCTCATCATCCAGAGCAAGCAACTCCGCTACGGCTTTGCGCCCACGATAACCACTGCCCCGGCAATGACCGCAACCGCGCCCATGACGGAAACGATAGGCAGACACACCATCGAGAGTGAGACGTGAGGCTTTGAGTAACTCATCAGAGGGCCGGTACTCTTCGGCACAATCCTGGCAGATCAATCGCACCAGACGTTGCGCCATCACGCCGTTAAGCGCCGCTACCAAGCTATAGGGCTCGACGTTCATGTGCAAAAAGCGGCTGATGACGTCGAATACATTGTTGGCGTGAAGCGTCGTAAACACCAGGTGGCCGGTCAGGGCTGACTGCACGGCAATCTGCGCGGTTTCCGGGTCGCGGATTTCACCCACCATGATCTTGTCAGGATCGTGGCGCAGAATGGAGCGCAGCCCGCGTGCGAAGGTGAGCCCCTTCTTCTCGTTGACCGGGATCTGCAGCACGCCGGGCAACTGGTATTCAACAGGGTCCTCGATAGTGATGATCTTGTCCTGACCATGATTGACCTCGCTGATCGCAGCGTACAGCGAGGTGGTCTTACCGCTGCCGGTCGGACCGGTCACCAGCACCATGCCATAGGGCTCACGCACCAACTGCCGGAAACCCTCGATGATGTAGTCGTCGAACCCCAGCTGCGCCAGCGAAAGCCCGCTTGCCTCCTCGGTGAGCGACTTGCGATCAAGCACACGCAGAACGGCGTCCTCGCCGAAGATGCTGGGCATGATGGAAACGCGGAAATCCACGTCCCGCCCCTGCATCACAACCTTGAATCGTCCATCCTGGGGCACACGGCGCTCGGCAATATCCAACTCGGACAGCACCTTGATGCGGGATACCGCCTGTTCCGCCATGTCTATCCCTTGAATGGCGCCAACCTGACTCAGCACGCCGTCGATTCGATACCTGATTACCAGACCGGAGGCCACACTTTCGAGATGGATGTCGCTGACTTCGCTTTTCAGGGCATCGTAGAGGGTGGAATTCACCAGCCGGATGATCGGGCTGGCATCGGCGGTAATGCTTTGCAGCGAAAGATGTTCAATATCCTCGTCCAAGGCTGCGGCCAAGCCCTCGTAAGAGAGCATCGCACCATCCATCGCTCGCAAACTCTCTTCATGGCGCGATAGGTAGGCCAGGATATCGGCACGGTGCGCCAGATGCAGCTCGAAAGGCTCGTGCAGGCGTTCCATTGCCCAGTCTATCAATTCGCTTTGGAAAGGATCGGCCATTACCAGCAGCAGTTCGCTGGCCGCATTTCTGAGGGGGAGACATTCATGCTGGGTGGCGAGCTGAAAAGTGACGCTCTCGAAGGCTGGTGACAAGGCATGCAGCGCATTCATGTCAAGAGCCTTCAAATGCGCCACTTCTGCGATTCTGGCGACAAAGCTGGCCCCATCCAGGCCAGAGTGACTTTCCAGAACTTCCACCATGGAGCGTCCGCTACGCAATGCAAGCAATCTGGCCTCGGCAATGCCTGATGGGGAAAAGATTGCATCGTGCATCGTATCCGTACGCCCCATGCTCATTGCAAACTCCCCGCCAGCTCAAGGATGGGCATGTATAACATCAGAACAACGCCACCGATCACCACCCCAATAAAAATCATCAGCAGCGGTTCAAACAAACGGGTGAACCATTCCAGCCAGCGTGCGATTTCCTCGTCGTGCATGGTGGCAACATGCTCCATCATGCGCCCCATCTCACCGCTTTTCTCGCCTACGCGCAGCATGCGCAGGGAAACCGGGGTAACCAGTCCGGTCATCTCCATCGCCTCTGAAATGGCACGTCCTTCGCGGATCAAGGAACCAGCCTGTACCAGGCTGGGATGAAAAACCGCGGCCAGGAGCCCGCGCGCCATTTCCAGTGCCTGCAGCACGGGGATGCCACCCATCAGCAACATACCCAGGGTGCGATAAAAACGTGCCAACTGAAAAATATGCATTTGTGCACCTATCATTGGCAACTTCCATAGCAGGCCCATGAGACGCCCGCGCACCTGCGGTTGGAGCAAGGCATAGCCTGCTGCAATCACCACTCCCACTGCCGATATCAGCATGAAGCGGCCATGATGTTCTACCAGGCCGGCCCAGCCCAGAACCACTTGCAGCATCCATGGCTGGTTGCTGCCTGAGTCGGAATAAATCTGGGAGAACCGTGGAACCACATACCCCAGCAGAAACAACACGACTAGCCCCCCCACCGACATCAGCAGCAGGGGATAAATCGAGGCGGCCACCAATTTTTTCTTGAGCACTTCGACTTGCTGTTCGTAGCCAATATAGCGTTTTAGGGCTTCTGGCAAATCACCGGTTTTTTCACTGGCGCGAATCATGGCTGAAAAAAGCGGGGGGAATGCCAAAGGGTATAACTCCAAGGCTGCGGAAAAAGTCCGTCCACGGTAAAGTGCATCGAGCACGCCCTGCAGGACAGCACGTAGTTCCGTGCGGTGTTCCTTTTCCGTGATACCCTCCAGCGCCTCGACCAAACCAAGGCCGGCATTCATCAACGCCAGCAGTTCCTGACTGAGCAACAATAGCGGGAAACGCTTGCTGCCCCCTCTGCGCAACCTGTCGGCGTGCGGTTTTGCAGAGAGCATTTCATACCCCTTGCTTCGCATCTGGCGTGCAACATCTTCTTCATGCTGCGCATCGACTTCAAGCGTGATCAACTGCCCGGCGGACAGTGCGCGAACCTCGTAGCGCATCTCACCAATTGACGATATCTACATTATCGTCAGTGCCCCCAGGTTGCCCATCCTTGCCCAAGGATGACAAGTCGAATTCACCGTGCTCCCCTGGGTATCTGTAAATATAAGGGCGACCCCACGGGTCATTCGGAACAGCTTTCTGCAAATAAGGCCCGCCCCATTTCGGCTCGCCTGCCGGACGGGCATTCAGCGCTGCCAGCCCCTGCTCACCTGTGGGGTAATGGCCCACATCAAGACGGTATTGATCCAGCGCCTTTTCCAGTGAATTGATTTGCGCGCGGGCGGTCTTCACCTCGGACTTGCCGAGTTGGGCGAAATACTTGGGTGCAACATAGCCGACCAGCAGGCCGAGAATGACCAGCACCACCAGCAATTCCAGTAAGGTAAAACCTGCTGCGGAAATCCGGCCAACAGGCTTCTTGCACTTCATCGAGAGCGCTTTATGGATGTGCATGCTTGATTCCGGCGGGTTTCGAAAGGAGTTGAATGATAGCCCCGCTTTGTGACATTTCTATTAAGCGCCCATTTTTCAGTACCTTCCATTTCTAGCGGGCAATAGAAATAAGCCATAATAGCTATTTTGTAATAGCAAAACTGCAACATGGATGAGGGATATTGGCACCACCTGAATTCCAAGGATGGCATCATGAAACTGCTGACACGATTGCGCAAACCGCTACGAAATGAAACATCATCCACACACCCCGCACAGCCTTCGCTAGAGGCAATGATCGAGGTCAAACCGGAAGCTCCTAATCCGTCGTTCGACGGAATGCCGGGGGCGGAATTGCTCAACGACTATGACTATTTCGGTATAGGGGCGGCGATGCCGCACGATGTCGCCGGACTGGACTTTCTGGATAGCTATCGCAAAAGAATTCCGGATATGCACGAAGAATTCCCCCTGCGTGGCATGGCCTGCGGTGACATGCATCTCGCAGAGCGAGATACCGGGAAGCCCTGATTTCCCAATGTAAATCCACAACGTCAACCCGAAACCTACGCCATGCTGCTTGCATGCCTTGGCGTGTTGGGTTTTGCCGCGCGTCGCAAAATATCCAGGTAATCATTTAACTGGTTGGTCTAATTGCTGATGGCACACTGGAAACGGTGTACCATTTTTTTGCTACTTGTTAACGACCATCACCTAAAGGCGCGGGCTTAAAGTTACGGCTCAAGCCGCTAATCTGTCAGCCTTCAGCCGACTTACACCACAGGAAGTTATCATCAGGGTTCTCTGGTTTCTGCTCTTCGATGTACTTCTTCCAGACTTCATCTGTCACGTTTCCACTGGATGTTTGAGTTGTTGCAGGGCGGTTGCCAAAGTCGTCCAATGATATCTGGATATACGTGCAGAGTACCCGCGGCTTGTTGCCATGGGTGCTTTCCTTGTGATGCTTGCGGTCGGAATACTTCGGTTTGTGTGGATCTTTGTGGCATCTCGATCAGATCGATGAGAGCGCTGACGATGTCCCGTCCGCGTAATCTCTTCCACATTACTCACTCAATTGCATCCCTCACTGCCGGTAGTTGCATGGCACGATAACCAGTCATCTCAGCATCACTACTCACATATGAGCTTTCCCCACCAGATGCCAAGCAGACTATAAAAACCTACGACCTAGGTAACTCCCATGTCATAACAAGTTGATAGGGTTCTTCCTCCTTATATTGCCGCTCCAGAGTGAGCCTACTCCTGAGCCTCGAATACCGACGTATCTGAGGATAGAAATGGTTACCGTCAGCTTCGCGGCAAGGGTGAGTGAATGCATAGCAATAACAAAAAGTGGAAGATTCCAAGTTGCCTCATGGCGATATTCAACGATGTCCGGACATTCGTCAGTCGTTTGACGTGGGCTGCCGCGCTAGTGGCGATATTGTTTGCCATCCAGGGAGCATCTGCTGCGACAGAGGTTAACGATCTGAAACGGGTTGTCCCGCAGGCCCGTATCCTCAGCCCAATTGATGAGAACGACCGCGTGACGCTGGGCGGCAACCGGCACCCTTTGGCAATCGAAGACAACGACGTCGGCCCTGCGGACGATGGAGTCCGATTCGAACGGATGATCCTCTCGCTCAAACCCGATGGGGCTCAGACCACCGCCCTGGAAAGTTTCCTTGCCGCGGCCCACGATCGATCGTCACCGCAATACGGCCAGTGGCTGACCGGAAAAAACTTCGAACAACACTTCGGCGTCGCCCAGGACGATATCGCCCGCGTTACAAAGTGGTTGACCGCGCACGGCTTCACGATAGACGAGATTGCGCCCGGCCGCCGTGCGATCATCTTCAGCGGTACGGTGGCACAGGTACGCTCTGCGTTTCACACCGATATCCACCATTACCGGTTTAATGGCGAGCATCACCTGGCCAACACCAGGGAGCCGCAAATACCGGCCGCGCTGGCGGCAGTGGTCGATGGCGTGGTATCGCTGCACGATATTCGCAGCCAGCCCCTGCACAGCCGCACGCAGGTAGCGCCGGACTATACGACCGGCGCTACCCATTACTTGGCGGCAGCGGATTTCCAGACCATTTACAACCTCAAGCCGCTATACTCGAACGGCGTCGATGGCAGCGGAAGGTCGATTGCCATTCTCGGCCGCTCCAACGTCGTGCTCTCCGACATTCAAAAGTTTCGGACGACCATGAATCTGCCGGCGAATACGCCCCAAATCATTATCAATGGCACTGACCCCGGCCTGGTGAGCGGCGACCAAGGCGAATCGGATCTCGACCTGGAGTGGTCCGGTGCGGTGGCGCCGGCGGCGGCGATCAAGTTCGTCATTTCAGCCAGTACCGGCAGCACCGACGGTATCGCGCTTTCCGCGCAATACGCAGTAAGCAACAACGTCGCCGAAGTGATCAGCCTCAGCTATGGCCAATGTGAATCCAGCATGGGCACCACCGCACTCAATTATTTCGGCAACCTCTGGCAGCAAGCGGCAGCGCTCGGCATCACGGTCATAGTTTCGTCCGGCGATAGCGGTGCCGCCGATTGCGATTCGGCCAGTGTCACCAGGGCAACCCATGGTCGCGCCGTCAACGGCCTGTGCACGTCTCCCTACAGCACCTGTGTTGGCGGCACACAATTCGCGGACACGACTAACCCGTCGCTATACTGGTCTTCGAGTAACAATTTAATTGATCTCAGTTCGGCGTTGTCGTATATCCCTGAAGTCGTCTGGAACCAAAGCGTTGCCAACGGCGGCACGGGTCTTTGGGCCAGTGGCGGTGGCGCAAGCACTTATTACGCCAAGCCATCGTGGCAAACCACACCTGGCGTACCGAATGACGGTAAACGCGATGTTCCAGACGTCTCCCTGGCTGCGGCCACTCACGATGGGTATCTCGTCTATTCGAGCGACAACACCACACAGACACAGACGCTCTATGCATTCGGGGGAACATCCGCAGCCGCGCCATCGTTCGCGGGGATCATGGCGCTGGTGAACCAGAAGACCGGCTACCGTCAAGGCAACGCCAATGTGACGCTCTACGGATTGGCCTCCCGCCAGACTAGCACTGGTGCGCCGGCTTATTTCCATCAGATCACGTCGGGCAACAATTCGGTCACGGGGGTGACCGGATTTTCAGCGAGCACCTCCAGCCCTAGCTACAATCAGGCGACAGGTCTCGGTTCCGTGGATGGCAACGTACTGGTCAATCACTGGATCGACCTATTGCCTGCGAGCAGCACGGCGCTCACGGCAACGCCCAATCCCAGCAGCAGTGGCCAGAACATTACGTTCACGGCGACGGTCACGGGCGCTTCCCCGACAGGGACGGTGCAGTTTGCAGATGGCACTTCCGGCCTTGGCTCATCCGTCGCGTTTAGCGGTGGTGTTGCAACCCTTGTCACCGGCGCACTGACTGCGGGTAGCCACAGCATTACCGTGGCCTACTCTGGGGACTTGGGCAATCAGCCAAGCACTTCTGCTGCATGGGTACAGACGGTTTTGAACACGGCGACGGTAACCTTGTCCGCTTCCCCAGTTTCGATAACCGCCGGGCAAGCTGTTTCCTTTACTGCCACGGTAAGCGGTGCAGCGCCCACTGGAACGGTGCAGTTCAAGGACGGCGGGGCAACTCTCGGTGCCCCCATCACGTTGAGCGCTGCAACAGCGACGCTGATCACCAATGCCTTGACGACCGCCGGCAGTCACAGCATCACGGCGGTCTATTCCGGCGATGCAAACAATGCCCCCGGCATTTCTCCAGTCCTGGCCGAGAATGTCGTTCAGGCAACTTCGTCTGTCACCATGACCACCTCAGCATCTTCAGTCAATGCCGGCACCAGTGTCACCATCACCGCAACCGTGAGCGGCACAGGGCCGACCGGGAACGTGCAGTTCACCGACGGGGGAACCAACCTTGGCACTGCCGTGGCTATCAGTGGCGGGACGGCGATGCTTACCACCGCAAGCCTGAGCGTCGGCAGTCATAGCATTGTTGCGATTTACTTGGGAGATGCCAATAATCATGGCAGTACGTCCCCACCGCTTATCCTGGCGGTAAGCGCCGCTAACCCGACAGACTCGGGCGATACCGATGCGCCGACACTACCCCAATGGGCGGCGCTGCTAATGGGGGCAATGCTGATGCTGACCATGTGGCGGACTGGCGCGCGGCGCGCCTGAGCATATTTTGGAGCCACCGGGCTCATTCGCAGCGAAGCTGCAGAACAAGAACAAAACAAGAAAAAAGACCGGGAGGGGCTCCCGGCCAAGGGGAGGTGATAAGTTCGGATTCATCGTACATCTGTCTTGTTACCGGAGAATGACAAACTCTCTGGCGGAGCACCCCACTTGGTCAACCTCTGATGGATGACGGCTGCCATTATCGCGGCGGCAAAAGATAATGCGAAGCGACCGCCGCCATCCATGACATGCACCCAGTCTACCAATAAGGAAGCCTGATCCTCTGTAGGATTGATGCTGTAGCTCAACAAATCATTGATGGAACTGGCCAATACCAGCGGCACATCCAGAAGTTCCAGCAGCAGCAAACACGGCAGGCTCACCAGCAAACGCACGATGCGGCCGCTCCAATTCAAGCCGGGCCAAATCAAAGCCACAACGGCCAGAATGATGGGGTGGACAACAGCAATATACATGGGGGTGGATGCATTTACTGTAAACCCGGATGGCAGCACTTGTCCTTCCACCACCATGATGCGTTCGGCGATGACCTGGGTCTTGAACACCAGTTCATGCATAAAACCGATGTCCAACGTTAGCACCCTGAAATCGCTCAACGCCCAATCCAGCATACCCCGATATACCGGCAGCCAGATATTTGCGTACTGGCGGCCATAGAGCCAACCCAGCATGAATAGCACCGGGAGCCAGAACAGCAGGCGCAGGGCGATGCCCTCTATATCACGTCGCGACAGGCTCATGCCGCGCCATGAAGGCCAAAAAGAAGACGAAACAAATTGCCACCAGCACTAATGGCAGCACTATCCCGTGCAATACGCCAAATAGCGCACGGTCATGTAGAAAGGCATGCCATAGGATCACGATGCGCGCTTGGTTGAGCACAAACACCAGCGGCAAACCCAGCCCCAATCCCTGTAATTGCGCTCGCCATGTAAAAGGATAGGCGGCGATAGCGGCCAGCAGCAGAAATAGCGTTTCAAGTCCTTCACAGCCATTCAGGATATTGAGGCGGCCATGAGGAGAGACGATGCGGTGACCTTGAGCAGTGACTCCTTGCTCTGACCAAATGGAGTTGATGATCCACGCAGCAGGCGCAACAGTTGCCTGGTCGATGACCACTTGTTCAAGACGACTGCCCCGGCTCATTTCCCAGGCATATTGCAGGGCAAAGAACACCACCAGGAAGATTGCTACCAATAGCACCGGGTGCCGGCGCCGGGCAAGAGCGCGAGCCTCTTCATTCAAAAACTCCTGATAGCTGACGGTGTTGCTCATGGGATGCCCTTTGGCAAGTGCTGTCTGCACACTCTCATATGCAATTAGCTAGGCTGGAGAATTTTGCATATAGAAATTCTTTGTGCTCTGGTCGCGATTGGCCCATCCGACGACAGTGTGAGAAAATTGTTGGGGTTCCTGATCTCTTCAATCTTCGGTTAATGTGACCCTGAACACTTTTATATAGCATGTGGCATCGCGCGCCGAAAAAGAAATGTCAGCTTTGTTGGTTAACTTTAAAGATTTTTGTCGCCTACACTCTCTTACGCAAAACAAAACACCTTTTGATATTTTTCAGGGCAAAATCTTCCAGGCTGTCGTGCTTGAATTTCAGACTTAACCCATCTAGGCCAATGAATGCCTCTTCGTAGCGGTGCTTCTCGACAGGCCAGATACTTAGACGTAGATCGTTAATGTAAAATACTGGTGATCCATTCACTATCCATCCGATACCAACAGCCACCCAACAATCAAAGCCCAGGAAGTAGGAAACCGAGAACTCAATATAGTCACTGTGGTAACTGATTAGCTTAAAGGCTGGAAATTTCGGAGCGTTCATAAATAAAGTGAGGGACTATTTCGTTTGTCATATGCTGACGCCTAGCAACAATTTCTTTCTTAAGGTAAACCCACCCTTAACGTGTTAAATATTCTTGAAAATCATCAATCCGTTGCTTCGCCCTACCTACCATCTTCTCCGTTCTGAGCAAAGCCTCTAAGCGAGGCTTGGTAAGCTGAAAATGGAGTCCAATGCTTCTGTAAAATACCGGGAATGGAGGACTGAGACTCCCCCATTGAACAGCAATTAGTTTCGGTTCATTAACTGTTCAAACTCTTTTAGCGGCACGGGCTTGCTAAACAAATAGCCTTGGCATAGCGAACAGCCGTGCTGTTCTAGGAAGGCTCGTTGCGCTTCCGTTTCCACACCTTCGGCAATCACACCCATTCCCAAACTGACGGCCATGCCGATGATGGTCTGCACAATTATCGCATCACCGGGTTTAATGCCAATGTTACGTATGAAGGACTGGTCAATTTTAAGTTGGTCGAGTGGTAGTTGCGTAAGGTAGGACAACGATGAGTAACCAGTGCCAAAGTCATCCATGGAGAAATGCACCCCGATTTCCCTGAGCGCATGCATCTTGCCGATAGTGTCCTCGATGTTCTCGAGTACTAGGCTTTCTGTCAACTCCAACTTGAGCCGGTTGGGATTGATCGCGCTACTGCGCAGTACCTGACACACTTGTTCGACAAAATCGGCTTGACGGAACTGGCGCGCGCTGACGTTGACCGCGAGATTCAAATGCTGGGTATGTGGGGTGCTCTCCCAAGCCTTAATCTGTGCACAGGCGGTTTCCAGCACCCATTGCCCGATAGGCAATATCAGCTCGGTTTCTTCTGCCTGTACAATGAAATCCAAAGGTGATACCAAGCCGCGCTCTGGGTGTTGCCAGCGGATCAGCACTTCGGCGCCGATGATTTCGCGGATGTGGTTGGCCTGCAACTGAAAATAGAGCCTGAACTGATTTTCTGCCAGCGCGTGGCGCAAGTCTTCTTCCATGGCGGCACGAGCTGTGACCGCCGCCTGCATTTCAGGGTCATAGAATCGCAATGTATTGCGGCCTGCCGTCTTAGCCTGATATATGGCAATATCCGCGCGTTTCAGTAGTGCTTCCAAAGGTTCCCGGTGATCGCTGAACAAGGTAATGCCGATGCTCGGGGTGCTGTGATGAAGGTGTCCAGCGAGGTGATAGGGCTGGTTGAGGGCGGTGAGAATTTTGACACCAGCCGTCTCAGCCTGATTGGCTGCTTCCGAGGCATTCTCGCTCATCTCTTCCAGGATTACCACGAATTCATCGCCGCCTAAACGAGCTACGGTATCGCCCTCACGGATGTTGGCAGATAGGCGTTGCGCAACCTGTTGTAGCAGCATGTCACCAACATCGTGACCTAGAGTGTCATTCATTGTTTTGAAATTGTCTAAATTAATAAACAACAGCGCGCCATATTTTTTACTGCGGGTGCTCGAAGCCATCGCTTGTTTCAGACGATCCATCAACAATCGCCGGTTAGGCAACCGGGTTAGCGTGTCATGATAGGCTAAACGTTTGACTTCTTCCTCGGCCTGCTTGCGATTAATGATCTCTTGTTCTAGCTTTACCAATGAAAGTATCAATAGTCCCAGGCTAGTTAAAACGGTGAACCCTAGTACCATAAAGGTGCGGTTAGCCAAACCCGGCAGGACACTTTTTAACTCATTGATATTGAATACCCACCAGTAAAGGGTAGCAAGCCCAAGAAAGGCGATAGTTGTCCCAGCCACACGGAGGGCGATTTTTGGTGATAAATCCATGACTGCCGCCATTATTTTTTCTATTTCAGTCATCATAATTTAACCCTTACCTGTAACTGCGAGAGTCCAAGGGCCCGCTTTTCTAAGGTTAGAATTTCATTACAGAAATCGCCAGAGCACACTAGTCTTTACAATAGCCGACATTCATTCAGGCGGGTCACGGTAATGAGGAGGACCAGATGCTTCCGGATAGCTCCTCTTATCGACATATAAGCTATTACCAGAGATTTTCTTTGCCATTTTTTTTGACTCCGTTGCTACGATTGCGACTTCCATATGAGAATTAAATGCACCAGGTTCTACATAGACCGCGCCTATAGAAAGAGAGGTGAGTGGGATGAATTCCTTTTCCCCGCGACGGTTCTCGGTGACATAGCCACCATGCTCGTTGTCATTAACGCTAAAAAATGAAACTACGGATGCGCCAAATTTTTCTAATATTTTGCGACACCGCTCCTCCCAATCCTGACTACAAAACAATGCGATGAAATCGTCTCCACCGATGTGACCGAGGAAATCCACTTCTGGGTCACAGCCGGCACCCAATATCTTGGCTGTCATCTGTATGATTGCATCGCCTTTGCTAAAGCCATATACGTCATTGAATGGCTTGAAATGATCTAGGTCGAAATAACAGGCGACAAAGGTAACGCGACTCTCCAACAACTTGTCGATGTGCTCGTTAATGGGAATGTTACCTGGCAAGCCCGTGAGAGGATTGGCGTAGCGCGCAGCACTAATTTGCATTTCCGTAATTTCACGTATCAGCTCATGGCTGGTGCCGATACCGGAATACCGGCCATTTTCGGTAAAGATAAAACCATTGGCCAAATGACGTTTGTCGTCCGCCACCATACGGCTGAGTTCTTGGATGGTGATGTTCTTGTCAACGATCAGTGGATTGGTCTCCATAAATACCGTACAGGATTTTTTGCCGAATAACTCACGCCGATAGGGCCTCGCAAACTTGTCGATCAAAGCGCTGCGATTAATCAGACCGATCGGCACTTTTTCATCGTTTATTATTGCTATTGAGTCATATTGCTGGTTGGATTCGAATATACGGAATAACTCTTCATTGCAAGTTGCCGAGGTATAGCACGGCACTTTAGATACTAGCTTTCGTTCGACAACGCCGGCCTGTGTATTGGTGACGGATTTTTCCTCGGCAATATGTCTCGTTAGTGCTTTGACTACTTCAGCGGAAACTACCAGTGAAGGGTTTTTTGAGGGACGACAGATGTGATAGCCTTGCCCATATTGAACACCAAGCTCTCGGACTTTTAGCAACTCGGAGTGCGTTTCAATACCTTCAGCAATAACCTGGCACCCAGCCTTGGCGGCAATTTTCAGCCAGGATTTAATTAATTCAATCTTGACTGGATCTTCATCGATATTCTGGATGAAGTGACGGTCGATTTTAACAAAATCCGGATGAACCTCCAGCCATGATCCAAGGCTAGAAAAACATTCACCCTGATCATCGATGGCGACCCTGAGTCCGGCAGTATTATAATAAGTGACGAGCTCCAGTAGCAGATCAGGGTCATAATCGCAAACCGGTTTGCTCTCAGTCAATTCGATAATGACCCGACCAAGATCGAGACCAGTGGCCTGAATAATCTCAACAGTGTTTTTGCCTTGCAGTTCCTGCACTGCAAGTGCGTCGGAACTGCGATTGAGAAATAAAGAGCCTTGTAGCCGGAGCTCGACAAACTGCTCGGCCACAACTTGGCAACACAGATTTTCGAGTTCATGACCAACACCAGATTGCCGAGCCAAACCCAAGAGCCTGCTGGGCGAGTGGAGCATCCCACTTGATGGGCCGCGTACCAACCCCTCATACCCGATAACTCTGCAGTTTGAGAAATCGATAATGGGTTGGAAAAGAACAGTCAGCCGCCGATGTTTAATCACATCATATAAAGCTTGCTCCGTTTGGGAATGACCACGCTGTAATAATTTGGCATGGCTTTTGGGTAGATCACGAGTCACGCGAACCATTCTCCATTACATTGCTCTTGTGCAATGCTCAACTCTATGTTGTAAGTGGTAGCACCAATATGCCATACACAGAAGATGGCTAAAATTCATAGCGTATGATAATCACCAAATATTTCAGTTTCATGGTGGGAATATTATTCTTATGCAGAGAATCTCTCTGCTCGACACTGCCTGTCAGCAGCTTGTGTTATGGGGTAAAATGAGCAAACACGTGAGTTGATCCTTGCGATCAACATTAGTGCACATCAATTCAGGATGCCTGATTTCGTGGAGAAGGTGATGGTAGCGGTTCGGTCGCATTACTTTGAACCATCGCGCTTGAAACTGGAACTGGCCGAGAGCGTGGCATTAAACGATATAATAATCAGTTAGTTGCGATCTATTTTTAGGCGTAACTGATTGTTCAGGTCGGGATATTTTGACCCAGTTCACCCTACAAAATTGACCCTAATTTATGCTTAATTTGAGGATGTGGACGATAAGTGCAGATGCCGACTATATCCCGCACATTTAACCCGGGCGGGCTAGCAAGCGTCACACAGCTTCAGGGACATAGGCTAATATTGCCGTCTTATATCCTAATGCAATAAAACCACTAGCCATGACCCGTTCCGAGCTTATCCAGCAGCTTGCTGGCAGATTTCCTCAGCTTACCTCCATTGATGCTGAGTTAAGCGTAAAAACCATTCTGGATGCACTCAGTCAGAGTTTGTGCAATGGAGGCCGAGCAGAAATCAGGGGATTCGGATCATTCACAGTAAATGTCAGGCCGCCCCGCATTGGTCGCAATCCGAAAACTGGAGAAAAGGTGATGGTGCCGGAGAAGCGTGTCCCACACTTTAAGGCTGGCAAGGAACTTAAAGAGCGGGTGGATTTGGATTAGTGGGACGCTAGTTGAGCACCTACGCTGTCATCGACTTCGAAACCACGGGCCTTTCGCCGAACCACGGTGCTCGTCCGACCGAAATAGCCGTTGTTCTTGTCAGTAACGACAGAATAATTGACCGTTACCAGAGCTTGATGAATCCTGGCGTGCATATCCCTTACGACATACAAGCACTGACTGGGATCACCAATGCGATGGTCCAAAAAGCAGCAAGCATCGGGAATGTCATGAAACAGGCGGCGGAATTTGTGGGTAGCCATCCACTTGTTGCGCATAACGCTGCCTTTGACCAAAAATTCTGGGATGCAGAACTTGAGCGGATTCACTTGCCTCGCCACCAGAAATTTACCTGTTCCCTACTACTTTCCAGGCGCATATTCCCAGATGCGCCTAATCATCGGCTTGGGACACTTGTTCGAACGTTTCGATTACCCGACACCGGTCGTTCCCATCGTGCCCTAGCGGATGCTGAATCTACTGCCTATCTGCTCTTGCATCTACAAAATGAGTTGATGCGACGTTTTAAGTTATCTGCAGTGAGCCATGATCTGCTCCTGGCCATACAGAGTAAGAGTCGTCATCAACTTGAAGCCTGTGTTCGCAACCACAAATGCTAATGGTGTCCTCAATTCTGGAGCAATCGCCGTGCTGGAAGCTCAAATCGGCAAGCATCCGCAGTTTTTCTTCACTTAGAGCCCCTATCCGAACTTATCTTGCAACTGCCTAATGGTGAATCATCACCACATACTCTACCATCCACCCAAGTTGCCCCTTGAAGGAAAACATCAGTCAAAGATGCTCCTTTCAAGTTAGCTCCTTTCAAGTTAGCCCCTATCAGACTCGTTCCTGTCAAATCTGCGCCTATCAGGTCTACACCTGATAGGTTAGCTCCTTCGAGATTAGTAGTCCCCAAAGCAGTTTCAGCCAAGTTAGCACCTGATAAATCCGCCCCTTTTAGGTTAGCTCCCGATAGATCCGCACTTTTGAGATTAGCCCCTTTTAAATTCGCTCCTTGCAGCATGGCTCTTCTTAGGGATACAAGATGCAAATCGGAGTTAGGGCATTGCGTTTCTGCCTTTATTTCACAGCCTCTAATGTTTAAGGCATTAGCAGATAGTGCAAAACAAGAAAATATGAGTAAAATAACTGCATCAGCTAAAAAATTTGAAACAGTTTTAGTATTGAACAGTTTCACTGAATTGCCCTCTCTTAAGTGTTTATCATACGCTTCAGCCTTTGTGTGGCGGAAATTCACGTTGCCTGAAAGCTGCCATTGGCTTGAAATGCCAACGTGCCAACTCCGGACATAGACTGCATACTTGCCCAGTGCTTTGACAGACTGCATCAAGCCAGGAAAGACCAGTCAGGCACTAAATACGAAAAAGCCACAAAGAGTCATCTGCTCCTCCGTGTGGCTCAGGATCAAACTTCGCTTAAGCTGTCTTGCGACGACGCACCATGAAACCCATCAGACCTAAACCGGCCAACAGCATGGCATAGCTTTCTGGTTCTGGTACCGGAGCAATTGCTACGCCACCAAAGCGCGAGCCAACAGCAGCAGTATCAAGCACAGTAAAAGTTGTGTTTGCAGCATTTGAATTGGTTCCAATGGTGATCGAAACGATTTCGTTAGGATCAGCCCCCAAGTCGTGGGTTAATTCATTACTAACAGTGGAAGTTGTTCCGAAAAGAGTAAATGAACCATCAGCATTTTGACTACCAGTGATATTACGTAAGCCATCTTGCTGGACTAACCAACCCAGGCTACCAGGAGCTTGGGCAGTTTGATCTAACAAACCTTTCTGAAAGGTCTGCGACAGACTCCAAACACCATTGCTCAGTGTCCACTCTTGAAGACCCGCAAACGTAGTTACCTTACCAGCGACACCCAGTCGGACACCATCACCCTCGTCGGCCACAAACATGGTGCTTGAATTAGCAAGCCATAATCCAAAAGGATGGGGAGTGGCTACAGGTGCAGTTTTGGATTCAGCAACTTTCTCTGAAAGTGTATTGAATCCTGGAAGGATAGAGATTTTAGCTGTACTAGGGTTGAAGTTAGGGTTGGCTAGGTCACCTGCATTACCTACCTGGTACACTGAATTCACGCCGTTGCTGCCGCTGCCTTTCGTTACATAAAGCGTGTTGTTAGCAACAGTCATTCCACGGAAATTGTCATCTTTACCAGTCTTATCAGGAGCATAATTGTGCCCCGGATTTGCTGGATCAGGCAATTGTGCCAATGAAAAACCGCGCTGATAGCCGGTAGCACTGCCATATGTACCTATTGCTGCGCCCACTGCCGTGGTGTTGCCAGAACTGCCAAAAGCAATGGTTTGCACACCAGTGTTATCACTGAGCTGGCTCAAGGTAGTGCCATTTCCGCTACCATTACCCGCATTTCCCACCATGTAGTAATTACCGTTAGCAAGGACGGCTGCACGACCATTGTTTCCGCTGTAGGCGTTCACACTGGTTACACTCAGATTGCCGGTAGCCAAATTAACATTGGCAATTCCACGAGCGTAGGTGGATGAAACAGGATTGGTTGAATCAAAAACAGCCGCAGTATTAGAGTTTGATACATCGAGTGTGTTTTTAGGGGCAAGATATCCCATGAAGGACACTGAAGTACCATCTGTAGAGACGTTGAGGGCCAACTCCGACTTGGATGCAAAACTGGTAGTAATCAGGCTTGAGTCAATCGCCTGGGTTTTGATTAGACTGCCACTCGTAGTGAGTTGATCCAGATAAATTGAGGAAGTAATTCCAAAGGATGGGTCAGGCGTTTCATTTTTAAATACGTTTGCGAAAGAACCATCACCGATCGCTACGCCCCCCCCTGGTAATGTTTGACCGACAGCGACAGTAGAGGCAATGCCATCATATGTCGTACGCGATATGATAAGGTTTCCAGCACTGAAACCATCAGCCAGAACGCTTTGAGAAAAGCCTATAGACAATAGAGCGAGAGCGAGAGTGGTTTTCTTCGCTATTTGAAGCTTATTGAACTGAGCCATGCTTCCCCCTGAGGAAAGAGTTTAATTGTCCAATGCTGAAAGAAGGAACGCTTCAAATCAGTTAGGTGTAATTTAGTTGCAATAACGGAATTTAAAGAAAGTATGTTGCAGATTTAACGATAAAGACTAGTCCGAATGGACTACTTACAAAGCAAGCGTATGGGGGAATAACGTGAGCTGGCTGCTGCGGCAGCAGGTATTTAGTGCGAGCGAATCCGCTGTTATTCTTTATATTCTTTTGCTTTTCGGAATATCGCAAATGAAGTCTAATGAACGAGTAAAAGAAATTATATCTAGCGCGCTAGCGGCGCTTATATTGATTGTACTTAGCATGCAGCTATTGGATATGCCGTTGGCTACTTGGATTGCCGAGTATCTAGGAGCTCATGCGTCGTATGTCAAAACTTCGCACATACCCGATTTATTGCCTGTAATCGTTGTAATACTAACTAGCCTAAGCTGGATGGTGTACTTTTACTTGGCTAGTCGTAATATTTACGACCGACGCACACTTTTTTGCCGTGTGACGGGAACAGCGCTTCCTTTATCGTTCATCATGAAAACCATCTTGAAATGGTTGTTTGGGAGAATTGAAACACGCACTTGGCTATCAGACAAAAGCCTGTATGGCTTCCACTGGTTTGCCGGTACGGAAGGTTTTCAGGGATTTCCTTCTGGCCACATGCTTGTGTTTACCCCGCTGTTTCTGGCCTTATGGCATTTTTACCCGCGCTATCGCCTGCATTGTGGTGTTGTATGGTTCTGCCTCGGCGTCGCTCTCATCACGATGGAATACCACTTTCTGAGTGACGTCCTTGCGGGCGCCTATATCGGAGCAATAGTTTATCTGACCTTAAGCCGCACGGATGGTTAAATTGACTTGCTGATGCGTCTAAATAATTTTAAGCGCGCCGCTTAAAGCTCTAGCTGGATACCTGATTTTTTGAATGAAAATCATCTAGCGGGCCTCCCACCGCCACGGGAGTGGCGGCAGGGGTTAAAGTGAGTTTGCGCACTACTTTAACCAAAGGTAGGCTGAGATGAACTATAGCGGAATTGACCTTCACTCGAACAACAGTGTAGTGACGGTAACGGACGAAGAAGATCGGGTAGTTGCTGAAAGCGATTAGCTCTGGGTCGTCGAGTTTTACGCCATGAAGTTCCGCTTCGTGACACAAGTTGCCTTCGAAGTTCGCTATCTATTAAAGCTGTCCACTCGTTATATTTACATAGTATATGGGTGTGTCATACAAACTACCGTTCTCTGGGCCCGCAACGTAACCATCGTATAGCTCTGCAAACCTTTCCGCATCTTCTCTTGTGTTGGCTTCAACTATAAAGGCTGTACTGTCTTCGTAGCATATCCACCTTTTCCTTTTCATTACTAATTCCATATCCTCTTCATGTTGGTTGTTTTGTATTGGTATGACCAACTCAGGATCAAGTAACGAAATTCTTACTTGGGATTTTTTCCGCTTTTTCATGCCCGTAATCATTGCCAATGGCAAGTTTTCTTTGTGATACAGGCTGCTAGCAATGACTCCTATCACATGCACACAAATCACGCCGGTGAAGCTGTATGTAACAAAGCCGTGCAAGTCATCGGGAAAGAGATTGAACGGCAGATCAAATTCCTTAAATGCAATAAAGCCTGTAACTACAGTTAACATCCCCATAAGCAGCATGATATAAATAGCAATCGCTCCAGCAGGATTATGGCCTAGGTAACGGCGTGCATTTCCCTTGAGCATGCTGGCTAAATACCTGTAGGCGGCTATTGGGCTTGGAGGGAACCTGCGAAATGATGAGAAATCCCGCATAAAAAACCCATAAAGCCAACGCAGGACAACAACCCCTCCTACTACATACCCTGCCGTCATATGAACCTCGCGCAATGCCTCAGAACCGTGCGTGAAGAATGCAACAACAAAGGCAGATGCCAATATCCAGTGCATCAAACGTGTGGGAATTGACCAGACTTTTATCACTTCTACCGCCTCCTGAATTGCTTGGTTGCCGCCTTAGTCGGCAAGGGCTCAATAAACTTGACCATTGCATAAGGTTAATCACTCGATATTTCATGCAAATGACATGCCATAAGATGCTGTGAGCTTTTACAGGGGGAAATATATAAGTTGTACAGCAGTGAAAAAGATTGAGGAGTGGAGGAAGGAAAATTTTCTCGTTCCGAGAAGTGATTTAAGACCTATCCTATTTTCCTTACCACTCTAAAGGGAGTCCTCATAAGTGAGAGCGAGTGCTCATTAGACGGATTAGTCATGAACAGAGGGGAGCCTCAGCGCCCCCCAGTTACTGTAAATGCAATACTAGACTTCAGTAATTAGCTTCCAAAGCAGATTGTCAAAGCAAAAGCCAGTTTTCCGCTTTCGGCCAATAACTCCCTTCGCGACTTGCTGCTTTATGGAGGGCAGTTTGACCGCATGAAGTTCGGCTGTGTACCAAAAGGAAACTTCGATTGAATGTAAACAGACTTGTGGTCAGGCACTATTAGGGGATCTTCAGCGAACCCCTGCCAGATCAATCGGCATGCCCTTTGGCCTCTCTACCACAGTAAAGCGCTTCAGCGACGGCGCGTGGATCAGTGAAATGCTCAGCCAGACTGCCACACTGAAGTAAAGCGACATCCATACCACCTCACTCTTCCAGTCTTCCCATCGGTCAGACACAATCCAACGGCCCGAGGCATCAACTATGCCCTGAGTTAGACTCAGGTAAGGATGCCCGCTCGCCTCATTCGCCATCCATCGTGCCCAGTACATTGGCACATCGACTACGAATAGGAATGTAACGTAAGCCAGGCCTGTGATGCACATAACGGCGATCAAGTGACGCAGTGCGGCTGTACAGCGCGGCCAGACAATAATCAGGCTTACCACTACCGAGGCGGCGCTAATGCCCCACAGCGATTCTTCGATGACGTGGCCAAGATTTGAGGTGGTTAGTACCGAGTACCAGCAACATGTTTCGGCAATTGTTATCAGCGGAACGAGCACCACTGATACGGCCTTGCCGACATGGCTGCCAGTTTCGCGCGAGATTTCTCCCAATAGCAGCGCCCACTGCATAACGAAGCACAGTTCCGCGACAGTCGCAACTGAACGCCCAACTATGACGCTGGACATCCAGGAATCGAAAAGGCATATGCGCGGAACGTCATAGACCGGCAACAGCGAGCGATAGGCGCAACCGAAAACATAACCGGCAGCCAAAATAAGTTGCAGACGACGCAGAGTGTATACGTCGGCTGGCAAGCAATCACGGCGGCGTTCTAGGGCAACAGCCGACAGCGACCAAGCCAAGATATTGAGCCCGCTCGCTATGCAAAGAAAGTGCCACCAAAAATAAACATCGGATGTCATATGTCTGCACAAATCCTCATGGCACGCGTTAGCCTTAGCTTTAATGATCCGTCTGGTTCAATCTGGCTGGAAGGCCTAGCAAATGCCTTCGGTCAGAAGGGCATCATCATTCAACTATTGGTGGGACGCCCAGTTTTAATAGTAGGGAGCTTACTAATAGCCTGTAACAGTTCGCTGTCCGAAAAGTTTTCAAAAGCTATCAAAGCGGCCCGTAGCACTTCACTTTTTTTGGCACTTACACCCCCTTTCAGGCAACGAGCTTTTATGGCTGCAATATGTGCATATTCGTCCTCTGGCATGGTAAAGCTGTCACGTACAACTTTTGGTTTTTTATGCCTTTCCTGCTTGGCGGGCTTGGGTTTCTTAATTGTGGACTCGACCTTATTTTCCGGAGTTTTCTGCACGTTCATTTTTTTGGACATCTTTAAGGCGCCAGCAGCTTTACTCTGTGGCGTCGCAGGGTTTTCGGCTTGTTCTGTTTTTCCGGTCACGGTGCATCTCCATAGGTATTAAACGGATTTCAAAAAATGAGCTATCAGACAATATATACCGTATATACTGTATATGCAATTAATATTGCAGCTAAGTAACTATCTCTCTGCAGCCTAAACACAAGCGCTGGCGGGAAGGTCAAGTAGTCGAAGGAACTCCCAAGTGCCGCTTAACGTTCTGGTAAACGCAGCTAGCAATTGGAGGCATTTGACATATTGCTGAAACAGAATCTGTGTAAATTTTGCGTTGTAGTTGCAAGGAGCACTGAGATTTATGCATAAATCTCTCAAACATGGAACGAGGCTTTCGATCTCCTCGTTATTGGGTGTGCTAGTCGCACCCACTTTTTATCTTGCGAGTGCATTATGGCCTTATCATCTAGAAGCGAACTTGAGCAACACAGCGCTGAGCTAGCATGTGAGCTCCAAACTGTGAAAGCAGAGGTTGCAAGCCTGAAATTGGAGATTTACAGACTAAACGATGAGAAAGCTTCTCAGATCCTGAAGCTCGCTGATGCTTTCGATGAGATTGAGCGGCTTGGTATGATTATTCGACGCTACGTCAGCGAAGAGCCTCATCTCAGAACTACCCGCAACACAATTGGCTACTTGCTAAATAAGCATCAATAGCCACTCATTTCTTTCACCTGCTGTGCGTCTGTGGATGCTTTGATTACTGAAGGGGGGTGTTATATGGCTTTAGTTCAAATTGACCAACGTGAACGTGATAACACCGATTTATATCTGCGCCTCAGCGCCGCAAGCGCGGAGATTGCTTGTTTGAAGTTGGAAATTGATAAGCTAAAAATAGAAAAAGCCAAACTAATTGCAAAACTTGCAGATGCTACCGGTGATAACCACCGGCTTAACCAACTCGTAAAGAGCCAAGCGGATAATTCGGACAATTTAAGAGACAACTTATCCTACTTGCTAGGTGGTAACTAGGATGCAAAGCATCACCTATTTACGAAGGGCCACTGTGTGGCAATAGTGTTGAAAAACTCGCTTTTATCTCTGGCGTAGAGTTGAGCTAAAAATGGATTTATGGGATTTTTCGGTAGATTTTTCTGATGAATTTGGGAGCGGATGGAAGTTGGGTCACCCATCCCGCCTTTAAGCAGGTAACGTTCAGACTCATTTGAAGAACCTTAAAAGGTTTCTCTTTGCCCGTGTAGGGCGTTGTGCAATTATACGCGGTTATCCCAATCTAAATAAAAAAGGCAGAACTTAGCACAGTAAGGGATGCCACCAAGCAGTAATAGCCAAAGTAATGCC
>Ga0163199_1000127_pt1 | contig 46800 bp, 56 predicted proteins | sample PL_2010_150m_FD_113537 | JGI IMG/M metagenome (GOLD analysis project Ga0163199, IMG submission 113537) | Freshwater microbial communities from Powell Lake, British Columbia, Canada to study Microbial Dark Matter (Phase II) - PL_2010_150m | ecosystem: Environmental > Aquatic > Freshwater > Lake ...
GATGCAACTGCTATTTCTGGCCCCGCATGTGTGTAGAGAACAGCATCAGATTCGCGTGGAATTGTTGACCCATTTGTATTGCAAACAGCGAATATTCTGGCGCCTTTCTCTTTGGCATATCGCATCGCCATCAAGGTATCCATGGTTTCGCCAGATTGAGAAATCGGTATCAACAAAGTATTTTTATCAACACTTGGATCGCGATATCTATATTCCGATGCCAACTCAACATCAACAGCGATATCGGCCCATTTCTCTATTGCGTACTTGCCAACTAGTCCAGCATTGAACGCAGTTCCACAAGCAACAATTACCACCTTCTTGATACCAACTAAATCAATACCTTTTGTTATCTCGCTATCTAAACCCTTAATGCGCCCAAGCAAGGTGTCAGCAATTGCCTTTGGTTGTTCAAAAATTTCCTTAAGCATGAAGTGCTCAAAACCACCACGTTCTGAAGCAGATGCATCCCACGAGATTTCATACTCATTGTGTGGCAATGCTTTTCCAGATAAATCAGTAATAACAATTGAGTCCGCCGTAATATCTGCCACTTCATCTTGGCCTAGCTCCAGGGCGCGCTTGGTGTAGGAAATAAAAGCTGAAACATCTGATGCAAGGAAGTTTTCACCATTTCCAACACCTACTACTAGCGGTGAATTTCGCCGGGCCCCAACAATTCGTCCTGGATCGTCACAATGAATAGCAAGAAGTGTGAATGAGCCACGTAATTGTTTGCAGATATCGCGCATAGCCGCCGCTAAATCTCCGTCGTGCTTCTTCCGAGCATCACTTAACAAATGGGCTACTGATTCGGTATCCGTCTCTGATTTGAAGACATGTCCTAACTTTTCTAACTCGCGACGCAGTTCTAAATAATTTTCGATAATTCCATTATGAATTACTGCTAACTTGCCTTCGTTATCAAGATGTGGATGCGCATTCACATCTGTTGGTCCACCATGTGTTGCCCATCGGGTATGCCCGATACCGCTATGTGAATTAGGAATTTTAGCTCCGAGAATTTCCTCTAAGTTTCCTAACTTTCCAGCTCGCTTTTCAATCCAAAGTTTTTCACCGGGATTTGTTGTGAGCGCAATACCCGCAGAGTCGTATCCGCGATATTCAAGTTTACGCAGCCCCTCAAGAACGGGCGTAAGAGCAAGTTCTTTTCCAGTGTAACCAACAATGCCACACATAAGAAAGGCTCCTTAGAAACTTACGAGAGTTCTAATCTTACAAGTGATGCAAGTTTCTGTGCTATTTCCTCGGCAACGTTCTGGCTTTCTGCTTCAACCATAACCCGAACTAGTGGTTCGGTTCCTGATGCGCGCAACAAGATTCGACCTGATGTTCCAAGCTTTGCTTCATATTCCCCAATTGCAACTGCAATTGCTTTAGAACTTTCAAGCTTCTCTTTCTTAACATCTTCAACGTTTATCAATACTTGTGGGAACCGATCCATTACCTTCGCAAGTTCACCTAGTGGCTTCTTGCTTCTAGCCATTACAGACATGAGTTGCAGCGCAGTTAATAAGCCATCGCCAGTATTTGCAAAATCTCGCATAATTATGTGGCCAGATTGTTCGCCACCAAGTTTGTGGCCAGTTGCCAACATTTTTTCTAAGACATAGCGATCGCCAACTGGTGTCTTTTCAAATGAGATTCCAACTTCAGACATTGCCTTAATGAATCCAAGATTTGTCATAACGGTTCCAACAACAGTTTGGACCCTCCACTCCTTAGCCAAGATAGCCAGAATGAAATCACCATCAATTATGTTGCCTGCGGCATCTATTGCCAGTGCGCGATCTGCATCGCCATCGTGGGCAATACCCAAATCTGCGCCGTGCTTCTTAACTTCCGCGATTAGATTTTCTAGATGGGTTGAACCGCAATTTTCATTGATATTTAAACCATTTGGTTGGCTAGATATTGCAATAACCTCGGCGCCTGCTCGAGCATAAACTTCCGGGGCTACCTCTGATGCTGCGCCATTTGCGCAATCAACTACGACTTTTATTCCAGCAAGATTTGTATTTAGTGATGAGAGCAAGTGAAAGATATATCTTTCGGCTGCAGATTCATCAACTATTACTCGACCTACTTCGCGGCCAATTGGGCGATCCCAAGGTTCATTAAGACGGGATTCAATTGCTGCCTCTAGAGCGTCATCTAACTTTCCGCCACCTTTAGCAAAGAATTTAATTCCATTATCCGGCATTGGATTGTGTGATGCGCTAATCATTACGCCGAGATCGGCGCCAGTAGATGCAACTAAATGTGCAATGGCTGGTGTGGGAAGAACTCCAACTTTATAAACATCAACTCCGGCACTTGCTAAGCCCGCAACAATTGCCGCTTCGAGAAATTCACCAGATGCACGTGAGTCTTGCCCAACAATTGCTACTGGGCGATTTTTTGAAATTGCACCAACTTCCGCCAATACATGCGCAGCAGCGACAGCTAAATCGAGAGCTAGTTCCGCAGTGAGATCGCGATTGGCGACGCCTCTGACACCATCAGTGCCAAAGAGAGCCATATTTGATTGAGTGAATTAACGCTTGCTGTATTGAGAACGCTTACGAGCCTTCTTCAGGCCATACTTCTTACGTTCAATAACACGAGCATCACGTGCAAGGAAGCCAGCCTTCTTTAGCGCCGGACGGTTTGCATCACGATCGATTTCATTTAGTGCACGAGCAACACCTAAACGAAGTGCTCCTGCTTGTCCTGATGTTCCGCCACCGTTGATACGGGCTACAACATCGAATTCGTTTTCAGCACCAACAGTGCGGAATGGTTCTGACACTAATTGTTGGTGAACTTTATTTGGGAAATAAACTGCTAGCTCTTTGCCATTAACGGTCCACTTTCCTGAACCAGGAACAATCCGAACGCGAGCAACTGCTTCTTTACGACGACCAGTTCCACCACCAGGTGCGAGAACGCCCTTGCGACCAACAGGTGTACCAGGAGTTGAAGATGAATAAGAAGTTGGAACTTCTTCAACATCAGTATCGATTGCGGTATCAAAATCAGACATTTATATGGCTCCTGTTACTTACTTAGTCATCTGGGAAACTTGGGTGAATACGAAAGGTGTTGGGTTCTGCGCAGCATGTGGATGTGCTGAACCTGCGTAAACTTTTAGCTTTGAACCAACAGTGCGGCCCAACTTATTCTTAGGAATCATTCCAAGAATTGCCTTTTCAACGATACGTGTTGGATCTGAATTAATAAGATCTGAGTAAACAATGGAAGTCATACCACCTGGGAAACCAGAGTGGTGGTGAGCAAATTTCTGGCCAGCTTTTTGTCCCGTAAGAACAACCTTTTCGGCGTTGATAACAACTACGAAGTCACCCATATCAATGTGTGGTGCAAATGTTGTCTTATGCTTTCCGCGAAGTAGAACAGCTGCATGGCTTGCAAGACGACCAAGTACAACTCCTTCTGCATCGATGACATGCCATTTACGAGCAACGTCACCAGCTTTTGGTGTGAAAGTGCGCACGAGGTATCTCTCTCTCTAAATTGTTCTTCGGTTTAGCTCTCGGGCCAAATAGCGCTTTGAGCATCCTTTACAAGAGGGCTAGATTACCCGTCAACGGGAAATGGGTCAAAATCAGTATTGTCAGAGGGGCGCCGATGCCTCATAGACCCCACCAGTGGCAGGAAATACTCGTTTTGACCCATTAATAACTGACTTTCACCAGCGTTAAGCCATTTGCCGGAAAGACATATGAATCAGAAACCCGCTCCTTATTCTCCAGTATTGCCAGTGCCCATTCTTTTTCAAAACGGCCCTCGCCAACTGCGACCGCAGCCCCGACAAGGCTTCGAACCATGGAATAGCAGAAAGCATTTGCCGCAACATCTGCAACTAAAATTCCAGAATCCAACCTCGACCAATGGAATTTCTTTAAGGTACGCACAGTTTTTTGATCTTCACGGAACTTACAAAAAGCCACAAAATCGTGCTCGCCAAGCAGCAACGAACTCGCTTCATTTAACCGGTCAACATCTAACTTGCGAAACCATGTTGCAGTATTAAATCTCTCTAGTGGTGGAAGGATCTGATTGTCATCTGCCAAGCGATATTGATATTCACGTTCTATCGCTGAAAATCGAGCATGGAAATCATCGGCCGCAACACTTACCTTTAGAATCCTGATATCAGGATCTAAAATTCGATTTAATTTAAAGGTCCAATTAGGAATATCTTCGGCGTCAATCAGAACATCAACATGCATGACTTGTGCGGTGGCATGAACTCCGGCATCAGTGCGACCAGCAACTACTAGTTCGACCTGCACACCAGCGAGCTTTGAAATTGCGCTTTTTAATTCGCCGTCAATAGTGCGTTGATCTGGTTGTGGCGCCCAGCCTGCATAGTTCGTGCCGTCGTAAGTTAAATCAATTCTTAAACGAACGAACCCACTGGCAAGAGTGACAGTGGGTTCGGACATAACTTCTTATTCTTGGATTGTTTTACTTAACGAGTTCAATTACCGCCATTGGCGCATTGTCACCGTTACGTGGACCAATCTTGGTGATACGCGTGTATCCACCATCACGAGTTGCGAATGTTGGCGCGATCTCAGTGAAAAGTGTGTGCACTACTGACTTGTTCTGGATTGTCTCCATAACGCGACGACGAGCTGGAAGATCTCCAACCTTTGCAGCAGTGATTAACTTTTCAGCCAATGGACGAAGGCGCTTTGCCTTGGTCTCAGTGGTTGTGATCTTGCCGTGTTCGAAAAGTTGTTCAGCCAGGGTGCCTAGCAACAATCTTTCGTGAGAAGGACCGCTACCGAGGCGAGGACCTTTACTTGGACGTGGCATTTATTTCTCCTGACTTACTCTGATTATTCGGCATCGACGAGGTCATCGTCAACGTTTGTTCCATAGTTAGCGTGCTTTGTTGGATCAAAGCCGATTGGGCTTTCCTTAAGTTGAAGCGCCATTGATACAAGCTTTGCTTTCACTTCATCAATTGACTTCGAACCAAAGTTACGGATATCCATTAGATCAGCTTCTGAACGTCCAACAAGTTCGCCGACAGTGTGAATACCTTCACGCTTTAAGCAGTTATATGAACGTACTGTTAGATCAAGATCTTCGATTGGGAGAGCGAGATCGGCGGCAAGGGCTGTGTCTTGAATAGAAGGTCCCATTTCAACGCCTTCAGCATCAACATTTAATTCGCGAGCAAGGCCGAATAGTTCAACCAAAGTCTTACCTGCAGATGCCATTGCATCTCCTGGCTTCATTGATTGCTTAGTCTCAACATCGACGATCATGCGATCAAAGTCTGTGCGTTGTTCAACACGTGTTGCTTCAACTTTATAAGTAACGCGAAGAACAGGTGAGTAGATAGAGTCAACTGGAATACGACCAATTTCTCCGCCTGCTGCCTTGTTCTGTACTGCAGTTACATAACCGCGCCCGCGTTCAACTGTAAGTTCAACTTCGAAGTTTGCCTTTGAGTTAAGGGTTGCGATGTGAAGTTCTGGGTTGTGAACTACTACGCCAGCAGGAGCAGCAATATCAGCGCCTGTTACAGCACCTTCTGCGTTCTTGCGGATGTAGAGAAGTGAAGGCTCATCGTTATCTGATGAGAGAACTAGATTCTTGATATTAAGAACGATCTCTGTGAGATCTTCCTTAACGCCATCAAGGGTGGCAAATTCATGAAGCGCACCGTTGACGCGAATACTGGTAACAGCTGCACCAGGAATCGAAGACAATAAAGTACGGCGTAATGAATTTCCAAGGGTGTAACCGAAGCCCGGTTCCAAAGGCTCGATAATGAACCGTGAACGGTATTCGCTTACTACTTCCTCGGTGAGGATGGGGCGTTGTGCAATTAGCACTTAGTTCCTCCGTCTGTCTGGGAGATCCACTATTTGATCTCTCGGTTGATATTACGTTTTAGTTTTTTTAAATCTGGTGGTGGCTTTGTGCTTTCAATTACTTGGAATAAAGTTCAACGATTAGTTGCTCTTGTACTTGGGTATCAATCACAGGGCGGGTTGGGATTGCGTGAACCAAAATACGTAACCTTGATCCAACAACTTCCATCCACGCTGGGACTGCTTTTTCGCCAAGTTCAGCACTTGCCACGATAAATGGTGTGGCATCTTGCGATCCTGGAAGAACATCGATTACATCCATTGGAGTTACGCGGAATGAAGGAATGTTTACCTTCTTGCCGTTAACAAGGAAGTGACCGTGACGAACTAGTTGACGTGCCATGTCGCGGCTCTTTGCAAAGCCAGCGCGATAAACAACGTTATCTAGACGAGTTTCGAGAATGATTAGAAGGTTCTCACCAGTCTTACCTTGAAGACGGTTAGCCTCTTCGTAATATCCACGGAATTGCTTCTCTAGAACACCGTAAATGCGAGCGCACTTCTGCTTTTCACGCATCTGCAATAAATATTCAGATTCCTTTGAACGACCGCGGCCGTGTTGTCCTGGTGGATAAGGACGTGATTCGATCGGACACTTTGGTCCATCGCACTTAGAACCCTTAAGAAAGAGTTTTACTTTTTCGCGACGGCAGCGCTTGCAATCTGCTCCTGTGTAACGGGCCATTTATTCTCTTCCTTCCTTAAACTCTACGTGGTTTGGTTGGGCGGCAGCCATTGTGTGGAGCAGGAGTTACATCAGAGATGGCTCCAACTTCCAGACCAGCTGCTTGCAATGAACGGATAGCAGTTTCGCGACCAGATCCTGGACCCTTTACGAAAACATCGACCTTCTTCAAACCATGTTCTTGCGCGCGACGTGCTGCAGCTTCTGCTGCCATTTGTGCGGCGAATGGTGTTGATTTACGTGAACCCTTAAAGCCAACCTGACCAGCAGATGACCAAGAGATAACAGCGCCCGAAGGATCTGTAATAGAAATAATTGTGTTGTTGAATGTTGATTTGATGTAGGCCTGGCCCACTGCAACATTCTTCTTCTCCTTCTTGCGAAGTTTGACCTTGCCCTTAGTTGCAGCGGCAGTCTTTGACTTAGGTGCAGCCATTACTTGGTCTCCTTCTTCTTACCGGCGATTGCCTTACGTGGGCCCTTACGTGTACGCGCATTTGTGTGTGTGCGTTGACCACGTACAGGAAGACCCTTACGGTGGCGAATACCTTGGTAGCTTTGAATTTCAACCTTGCGGCGAATATCTCCTGCTACTTCACGACGAAGATCACCTTCGATTTTGTAATTTGCTTCGATGAATTCACGAAGCTTTGCCAATTCTGGCTCTTGAAGATCTTTAACTCGTGTATCTGGGCTAACACCTGTTGCTGCAAGAATCGCATGTGAACGGGTCAGTCCGATACCGAAAATGTAAGTGAGTGCAATCTCCAACCGCTTTTCGCGGGGAAGATCGACACCAACAAGACGTGCCATATCGTTACCTATTTCTGTATCCGAAAGGTCCTTCGCAATGCACCCAAATCTTTTAAATTTGGCTTCGGCCTTTCGGTCCGAAGGTCTTAAGTGTTTTTAATACTTAAGTCGCATCACGCGTTTAGTTTTTTATTATCCTTGACGTTGCTTGTGACGAAGATTGTCGCAAATAACCATTACGCGACCATTACGACGAATGACTTTGCACTTGTCGCAAATCTTCTTCACGCTTGGCTTTACCTTCACGATGACTCCTCTTACTTGTAACGATAGATAATTCGACCTCTTGTGAGATCGTATGGACTTAGTTCTACAATCACGCGATCTTCAGGAAGAATGCGAATGTAGTTCTGTCGCATCTTGCCGCTGATGTGTGCTAGTACTACGTGTCCGTTTGTTAACGTAACTCGAAACATTGCATTTGGTAGCGCTTCAGATACGGAGCCTTCGATTTCGATTGCGCCGTCTTTCTTAGCCAAGCAGTACCTACTTCTCTATTTCAAAGCGTTAACAGGGGTCCGACCATTTCTGGACAGAGGGTTAGTCTAAGGCGGGAGCCCCAAATCAGGAAATCGGGTCTTATACTCCTAATCCTGATCAGAAGGTGGCAAATTGCGAATAATTTTTAAAGGTGGCTCCATATGGAGCGCTGGTCTGGGCATATTTGAGGGTCTAGCGATTGAAAATGGCCGGGTCATGGCAACTGGCCCAGAAGCCCTGAACTCTCCGGGCGAAATAATCGATTTAAATGGTGGCTTTCTTATGCCTGGATTTATCGATGGACATGCACATCCAATATTTGCTGGCCGCGAAGCCCGAGGCCCAAAAGTAAATAATCTGCAATCAGTTGAGGAAATTAAAAAAGAAGTTGCTAGATATGCGAATGAAAGCCCAAATGAGAGTTGGATTATTGGTGGTGCTTATGAAGCTGTGATTATTCCTGGTGGCGATTTTGATGCACATTGGTTAGATGAAGTTGTTTCCGATCGCCCCGTAGTTCTACATGCTGTTGACCACCACACAATTTGGGTCAATAGCAAAGCGCTCGAGATCGCAGGTATAACTACCAACACCCCTAATCCAGATGGTGGAACAATTGCGAGAAGGATTGATGGATCGCCGAAAGGAACTCTTCGCGAACCAATTGCTTTCGATTTAATTCTTAAGCACGCACCGGCAGATAGCGTTGAAAGTGATTTGGAAGCAATTAAATATGCCTGCAAAGAGCTAATTTCAGCGGGCGTAACTACTGCCACCGAATGTTGGGTTGAGCCACCAATGGCCGAGGCCTATATCGAAGCGGCAAAATCTGGCGCGCTAACAATAGATATGCATCTCGCCTTCTTAGTGACACCTCAAAATTGGCAGGAACAAGTCGCATATATCCAAGAGCTGCGAGCTCAAATCTCAAAGTTACCTGAGCCAAATCGACTTAAGGCAAACACCATTAAGTTTTTAACTGATGGCGCACTTTCAAGTGGCACAGCTGCAATGCTTGAACCTTATCTAGACCGCCCAGAATCAACTGGGTTAAAGATTTGGGAGAATGAAAATCTACTTGCTGCAATAAGTGCCTATGACTTACTTAACTTCCAAGTGCATGTTCATGCAATTGGTGATAGCGCAATAAATCAATCGCTAAATGCAATTAAAGAAATGTTTAAAACCAATCCGAAATGGGATCGCCGCCCGGTAATTGTTCACGCCCAATTAATTGCACCAACGGATTTAGCTCGCTTTAAAGAGCTCGACATAATCGCCAATTTCCAACCACTTTGGACTTACCTGGATCCAATGAATAAAGAGCTAATTGAGCCACGTATTGGTAGCGAGCGAAATAATAGGCAATATCAACTTCGCACTCTCCTAGATCTAGAGACCAGAATTAGTTTTGGAAGTGATTGGCCGGTCACAAGCCATAAACCGATTGATGCGATATTTATCCCAGTTCTTCGCAAAATTCCTGGGACTTCTGGTGAAGCCTGGAATATAAATGAGGCAATAACACTTGAGGAATCGTTAACTGCCTACACGGCTAACTCGGCCTATCAATTATTTAGTGAGAATGAAATTGGAAAGCTCGAGCCTGGCATGCGAGCAAATTTTCTAATTTTAGATAAGAGCCCTTTTGAGGCCTATGAGGTTGTAATAAAAAACGTTTGGATTGATGGTCTGGAAATTAAAGTAAATTAGAGATTTCAATCTCAAGTGAGGCGAGTTTTTCCCGTCCACCATCAATAGCGGTTAAAACGAAGGGCTTACCATCTTCAAGGATTGCAAATGAATGTTCGAAGTGAGCACCACGTGATCTATCTTGTGAAACAACGGTCCACTCATCTGCCAACACTTTAGTTTTAGATGAGCCTCTTGTAATCATTGGCTCGATAGCAAGTGCGATCCCTGGTTTTAATTCCGGGCCCATTCCAGCGGCGCCAAAATTTAATACATGCGGCTCTTGATGCATCTCAGTGCCAATTCCATGACCACCATATTCACGCAAAATTCCATACTTACCTTGGGAGCGAATGTAATCTTCAATTGCAAATGAGATATCAGTTAGATTTGCGCCGGCTTTTCCTGCAGCTATCCCCCGCCACATTGACTCTTCGCAGGTATCAAGAAGTTTCTGATCATCTAAATTTTTGGTTCCGGCAATGACAGAGAAAGCTGCATCCCCATGCCAGCCATCAATAATTGCACCAAAATCTATTGAAACAATATCGCCATCTTCTATTGGACGATTATTTGGAATTCCATGAACGATTTCGTCATTAATAGATGCGCAAATTACCGCAGGAAAGCCGTTGTAATTTAGAAAGTTCGATTTGGCGTTATTCGCAGCTAAATTCCTTATTGCAATTTGATTCAAATCATTTGTTGTTATTCCTGGCACGATTGCTTCTCGTATTAACCCAAGTGTTTGCCCTACAACTAGCCCAGCCTTGCGCATAACTTTTAACTGATCGAGAGTCTTAATTTGAATTGCCATGGTTGCTACTTAAGGGCTGCGATTGCGCGGGCTGCGATCTCAGAAACTTCACCGACAGCAGAAATAGTTTTAAGTAATTCAGTGCTCTGGTAATAACTAATGATCGGCTCAGTCTGTTCAGCGTAAACCTCTAGCCGGTGAGTAATAACATCTTCATCATCATCCTTGCGGTGATAAAGCTCGCCACCACATTCATCACAGACACCAGAAACTTTTGGCGGATTGAAAATCGTATGTGAATTAGCCCCACAGTCACGACAAACTCTGCGGCCGGATAAACGCTTAATGATTTCGGCGCTCTCTAATTTAAATTCAAGTACCGCATCTAAAGGAGTACCAGCTTTTTCTAAAACACCCTTTAGGAAATCCGCCTGTTCAATATTTCTTGGATAGCCATCAAGAAGAAATCCACTCTTTGCATCATCATGAGTTAAGCGATCTGCGACCATGTCATTTGTTACAGAGTCAGGAACAAGATTTCCGGCATCCATAAAAGATTTAGCAAGTAAGCCAAGTTTTGTTTCACCCTTTATGTTGAGGCGAAAGATATCTCCAGTTGAGATATGAGGAATTGAAAAATGATGCGAGAGTTGAACTGCTTGTGTTCCTTTGCCCGCACCTGGTGGACCTACCAGGATTAAGCGCATTACTTAAGGAATCCCTCGTATGAACGTTGTTGTAGCTGTGACTCAATCTGCTTTGCAGTATCAAGACCAACGCCAACCACAATCAAGATTGCAGTTCCGCCGAATGGGAAGTTTCCAGTTGCGTTGAACAAGATCAGCGCACCGATTGGAATAATCGCAATTAAGGCAAGGTAGAGAGCACCTGGCGCTGTAATGCGAGAGAGAACATATTGCAAATACTCTGATGTTGGACGCCCAGCACGAATACCTGGAATAAAGCCACCGTACTTCTTCATATTTTCTGCAACTTCATCTGGATTGAAGGTTATTGCAACATAGAAATATGTAAAGAAAATAATCATCGCTGAATAAGCGATTATGTAAATTGGGTGATCGCCTTTGACAAGATTCTGTTGAATCCAAACAGCCCACTTCGCAGAGCTTCCAGAGAAGTTCACAATCAAAGATGGGATATAGAGAAGTGAAGAGGCGAAAATAACTGGAATAACGCCAGCTTGATTCACCTTAATAGGAATGTATGTGCTGGTTCCGCCGTATGACTGGCGACCAACTTGACGCTTTGCATATTGAACTGGAATTCGACGTTGTGCTTGTTCTACGAATACAACTGCTGCAACTACTAGAACTCCGACTGCTGTTACGAATATAAATGCAAACAAACCCTTTTGAAGTTTGATTGACCAGAGTTGAGTTGGGAATTGGGCTGCAATTGATGTAAAGATTAGGATTGACATACCGTTACCAACACCGCGGTCAGTAATTAATTCACCAAGCCACATAATTACCGCGGTACCAGCAGTCATAACGAAGACCATTGTCATAATACGTGGCCATGTTGTGTCTGGGATGATTGGGTAAGAACAACCATTAAATAAACGTCCTGGAGTTCTTGCTACTGCGATTAAACCAGTTGATTGCAAAATAGAGAGTCCTACAGTTAAGTAACGTGTGTATTGAGTAAGCGTTGCTGTTCCAGATTGTCCCTCAGCCTTAAGTGCTTCGAAACGTGGAATTACTACAGTCAAAAGTTGAACGATAATCGAGCTCGTGATGTAAGGCATGATGCCAAGAGCGAAGACAGATAAGTGAAGAAGTGCTCCACCAGAGAATAAGTTGATCAGACCGAAGAGACCGCCGTTATTGGCTTGATCTAAACAAGTCTGAACATTCTTATAAGAAACTCCTGGTGTTGGAACAATCGAACCAAAACGAAACAAGCCCATGATGGCAAGAGTAAAGAAGATCTTTCTACGCAGATCTGGCGTCTTAAACGCCTTACCAAATGCTGAGAGCACGATCTTCTCCTTCTAACTAAATTAAATCTTTTTGGATTTAGAGTTTCTTTGCTGATCCGCCAGCAGCGGCAATCTTCTCAGATGCTGATGATGAAAAGGCATGCGCCTCGACAGTTACCTTCACTGAAATTTCGCCATTGCCTAGAACCTTAATTGGATAGCCATCACGAACAGCGCCCTTTGCAATTAGATCCGCAACAGTGACAGCGCCACCCTTTGGATAGAGTGCATTGATTGTTGAAACGTTTACTGGCTGATATTCAGTGCGCTCTGGGTTTTTGAAACCACGAAGTTTTGGAAGGCGCATTACGAGAGGTAGTTGACCACCTTCGAAACCGGCACGAACCTTGTTACGGGCACGTGTTCCTTTACCACCGCGACCTGCAGTCTTACCCTTTGAAGCTTCTCCGCGACCCTTACGAGTACGTGACTTCTTAGCTCCTGGAGCTGGGCGAAGATGATGGACTTTAAGCACCATTGTTATTCAACCTCCTCAACCTTGACGAGGTGGCGAACAGCAACGACCATTCCGCGAATTTCCGGACGATCTTCCTTAACCACAACATCACCGATTCTTTTTAGACCTAGTGAACGCAAAGTTTCGCGGTGTTCTGGACGACCGCCAACCTTTGAACGTAATTGCGTAACTTTTAAACGAGGCATTATGCACCTACCGATGCTGCTACGGCACGAGCAATTGCTGCTGGTGCAACATCTTCTAATGGACGGCCACGTCGTGCAGCAATTGCATTTGGATGTTCCAAAGCTTTTAGCGCTACAACAGTTGCATGAACCATGTTGATTGGATTATTTGATCCAAGTGACTTGGTAAGAACATCTGTAATTCCGGCACATTCCAATACGGCACGAACTGGTCCGCCCGCGATAACTCCAGTTCCGGGAGATGCTGGACGAAGTAGAACTACGCCGGCAGCTTTCTCACCTTGAACAGGATGTGGAATTGTTCCGTAAAGACGAGGGACTTTAAAGAATGATTTCTTCGCTTCTTCAACGGCCTTTGCAATCGCTTGTGGAACTTCTTTTGCTTTTCCATAACCGATTCCAACAGTTCCATTCTGGTCACCAACAACGACAAGCGCTGTGAATGAGAAACGACGTCCACCCTTTACAACCTTTGATACGCGGTTGATGAATACAACGCGTTCTGTGTAAGGAGACTTCTCTTTCTCTGGTCCACCATCGCGACCGCGACGTTCCGGGCGACCTCCGCCTTGACCACCCTGGCCTTTGCCGCCAGCGCGTGGATCGCGTGAAGTATCTGAAGTAGTAGGAGTAGTGGCCATTAGAATTCCAATCCGCTAGCGCGCGCAGCATCTGCAAGAGCAGCTACACGACCGTGGTATTTATTTCCACCGCGGTCAAAGACCACTGTAGTAATTGCTTTTTCTTTAGCACGTTCTGCAATTAATTGCCCAAGAATTTTCGCCTTTGCAGACTTATCACTTGAAGAATCTTTGCGTAGCGCATCTTCCATGGTTGATGCAGAGACAATTGTTTGACCAATTGAATCATCAACAATCTGCACGAAGAGATGGCGAGTAGAACGTGAGACCACAAGACGTGGACGAGCAGTTGTGCCAGCAATCTTCTTGCGAACACGGAAGTGACGACGGGCGCGTGCCTTCTGAGAGGAGCCCTTAGCGACTTTTACACCGATTGCCATTACTTCTTACCTGTCTTTCCTTGCTTGCGGCGGATACGTTGTCCATCCAAATGCAGACCCTTACCCTTATAAGGATCAGATTTGCGAAGCTTTTGAATCTTTGCAGTTACTTCTCCAACTAACTGCTTATCGATTCCAGAGATATGGAAACGAGTTGGTGATTCAACTTTGAATGTAATTCCTTCTGGAGCTGGGAAATCGATTGAGTGGCTGTAACCGAGTTGGAACTCAAGTCCCTTACCCTTTTCAGCAACGCGATAACCAACACCAACAATGGTGATTGACTTGGAATAACCATTTGTAACGCCTTCGATTAAGTTTGAAACCAAAGTGCGTGATAGGCCGTGAAGTGAACGAGCTGAACGTCCATCATCAGGGCGAGTAAGAGTAAGTGTTGTTCCTTCTTGGGAAATTGCAATTGGTTCTGCCATAACATGAGTTAATGAACCCTTAGGTCCCTTAACTGTTACTGATGAACCAGCGATTAAAACTTCAACGCCAGATGGAACTGTGATTGGGCTACGACCGATACGTGACATTTAGATCACCACACGTAGGCGAGAACTTCTCCGCCTACACCTTGCTTGTTAGCCGCTTTATCAGTTAGAAGACCTGATGAAGTGGAGATGATTGCAACGCCTAGTCCACCAAGCACTTTAGGAAGCGCTGTTGACTTTGCGTAAACACGTAAACCTGGCTTAGAAACCCGACGCAGACCAGCAATTGAACGTTCGCGGTTTGCACCGAACTTCAAATCGATTGTTAGCGTCTTTCCAAAACCAGTAGCTGAATTCTCTACCTTAAAGCCTGCGATGAAACCCTCTTGCTTAAGGATTTCTGCAATACGAACCTTTACCGAAGAAGAGGGCATTGATACCTCTTGGTGGTAGGCAGAGTTCGCATTGCGCAGACGTGCAAGCATGTCCGCGATCGGATCTGTCATTGTCATTCTTGGCCTCTGGCCTTTCTCGAGCCGGTTTCCGGATTCCTTAATTTAAGGAGTGGACCTGTCCCGTAGTTACTAGTTGGGATAAAAAATTGGATGTATTGCTTATGCCTTACCAGTCACTTACCAAGAAGCCTTAGTAATGCCTGGAAGTTCGCCACGGTGTGCCATTTCGCGGAAACAGATACGGCAGATACCAAATTTTTGGTAGACCGCGTGAGGACGTCCACAACGTTGGCAACGTGTGTAGCCGCGCACCTTGAACTTAGGTTTGCGTGCTGCTTTGACCTTAAGTGATGTCTTTGCCATTTGGCGCCTCTCTTAGTTTTCCTTGAATGGGAAGCCGAGTGCACGAAGTAATTCGCGACCCTCTTCATCATTCTTGGCAGTAGTTACGAAAGTGATATCCATACCGCGGGTGCGATCGATCTTGTCCTGTTCGATTTCTGGGAAAACGTTCTGTTCGGTAAGACCGAATGTGTAGTTTCCATTTCCATCAAATTGCTTTGGAGATAAACCGCGGAAGTCGCGAATACGAGGAAGTGCGATCGATAGCAGACGATCTGTGAACTCCCACATACGATCATTGCGAAGTGTTACGTGGCAGCCAATTGGCATACCTTCACGCAACTTGAACTGAGCAATTGATTTACGTGACTTAGTAACTTGTGGCTTCTGTCCTGTGATGATTGTGATGTCACGGATTGCGCCTTCGATTAGCTTTGAATCACGAGCTGCTTCACCAACACCCATATTCACAATTACCTTTGTGAGGGTTGGAATCTGCATTACATTCTTGTAAGCAAACTTAGTTTTTAGAGCTGGCTTGATCTCTGTTGCATAGCGCGTCTTTAGACGAGGTGCAGTAGAAGTACTCATTACAGATCCTTTCCTGTGCGGCGAGAGATGCGAATATTCTTGCCATTTTCATCTTTGCGAGAACCGCTGCGAGTTGCTTTTCCATCGCCATCAACCAACATCACATTTGAAATGTGGATTGCTGATTCAACGGTTAGGATTCCGCCAACTTTTACGCCGCGTTCGCTGGTTGTCTCTTGGGTGTGGCGCTTTACGCGAGCAACACCTTCGACAAGAACGCGAGATTTCGCCTTGTCTACTTCAAGAATCTTTCCAGTTACGCCTCTATCTTTCCCGGCAATAACAAGGACTTCATCGCCCTTCTTAAGTTTCAAAAGCTTTGCCATTTTTTATAGCACCTCCGGAGCAAGGGAAATAATCTTCATGAACTTCTTGTCGCGAAGTTCGCGAGCAACTGGTCCGAAGATACGAGTGCCGCGTGGTTCGCCATCCGCTTTTAGGATGACTGCTGCATTCTCATCAAACTTGATATATGAACCATCTGGACGACGATTCTCTTTAACGGTACGAACGATGACGGCCTTTACGACCTCACCCTTCTTTACTTGACCGCCTGGGATTGCATCTTTAACAGTGCAAACAATGATGTCGCCGATTCCGGCGTAGCGTCGTGAGGAACCACCGAGAACACGAATACAAAGGAGTTCCTTTGCACCGGTGTTATCCGCGACTCGAAGTCTGGATTCTTGTTGAATCATTTTTCAGTCTCCCCTTACTTAGCCTTCTCAATAATTTCAACAACGCGCCAACGCTTTGTAGCAGATAGCGGACGTGTCTCCATCAAGAGAACGCGATCGCCAATTCCGGCGCTGTTGTTCTCGTCATGTGCCTTCAACTTATGAGTACGAGTCATAACCTTTGAGTACATGGCATGCTTGACCTGATTCTTAATTTCAACAACGACAGTCTTATCCATCTTGTCTGAAGTTACGATGCCTTCGCGAGTCTTACGGAAGCCACGAGCTTCTTCAGTATTGGAAATATTTGAAGATGTCATGCTGCGCCTCCAATTCCTAATTCACGTTCACGCAAGATTGTGTAAATCCGCGCAATTTCTTTACGAACCGCAGTCAGACGACCGTGGCTCTCGAGTTGGCCGGTAGCTGCTTGGAATCGAAGGTTGAAAAGTTCTTCCTTAGATTCACGCAACTTAGTAGCAAGTTCTTCGCTCGCAAGAGCACGTAGCTCTTCAGTTGTAACGATATTTGCCATTAGAACTCCTCACGACGAACTACTCGGCACTTCATTGGAAGCTTGTGAATCGCACGAGTCATTGCCTCGGTAGCGATATCTTCAGTTACACCAGAGATTTCAAACATAACGCGACCTGGCTTTACATTTGCAATCCACCACTCTGGAGAACCTTTACCGGAACCCATACGAGTTTCAGCTGGCTTCTTTGTAAGTGGACGATCTGGGTAAATGTTTATCCAAACTTTTCCACCGCGCTTGATATGACGAGTCATAGCAATACGTGCAGCTTCAATTTGGCGGTTAGTTACGTAAGCAGGTTCTAAAGCTTGAATACCGAAGTCGCCAAATGCAACAACAGTTCCGCCCTTTGACTTGCCACCGCGCTTTGGGTGGTGTTGCTTACGGTGCTTAACTTTGCGTGGAATTAACATTTTTAAGCCTCGCCTCCTTCTGCCGGAGCTTCTGCCACTACTGGAGCTGTTGCGACAGGAGTTGCGGCTTCTGCAGCGCGAGATTCAACGGTTGAAGTAGTTACTTCACCGCGAGGTGCGCGAGGTGCACGTGAACCACCGCGAGATGGTTTTGGTGCCCGAGCCGCTGCAAGTGCAGATGCTGCGCGTTCTGCGCGAGATTCAATAACTTCGCCCTTATAGATCCAAACCTTTACACCCAAACGACCGAAAGTCGTATGTGCTTCGTAGAATCCGTAATCGATATCTGCGCGAAGTGTGTGAAGAGGTACGCGACCTTCGCGGTAAAACTCTGAGCGAGACATTTCTGCGCCACCAAGACGTCCACCACATTGAACACGAATACCTTGAGCGCCAGCTTTTAGCGCGGTCTGCATTGACTTACGCATCGCACGACGGAAAGAAACACGCGCTGCTAGTTGTTCTGCAATTCCTTGCGCAACTAGTTGAGCATTTATCTCTGGATTCTTAACTTCAAGAATATTTAGTTGTACTTGCTTGCCAGTTAACTTCTCAAGTTTCTCGCGAATCTTGTCGGCTTCAGTACCACGACGGCCGATAACAATTCCCGGACGAGCAGTATGTAGATCGATACGTACGCGTTCACGAGTACGTTCGATTTCGATATGTGAAACACCAGCGCGCTCCATGCCCTTAGACATTGTGCGACGGATTTCAATATCTTCTTTTATATAATCCTTATATAACTTTTCGGCATACCAACGTGATTTGAATTCAGTTGTGATACCAAGGCGAAAGCCGTGTGGATTTACTTTTTGACCCATTTATTCGGCCTTCCCTTCGTTAGCTGTTTGGACTTCAGAAATTGCTTTTTTAGCAGGGGCTCTCTTTGCAGGAGCCTTTTTGGCTGCTGCTTTCTTAGCAACTGCTGGAGCTGGAAGCTCTGTTGCAACTACTGCAGCTTCCTTAACAACTTTTTCAACAACAGGAGCATGCTTTACAACTTTGCGTGTTCCATTTGATCGGTAATTGCGATCATCTGAAACTACAAAAGTGATTGTTGATGTGCGCTTGCGAATTGTGAATCCGCGACCTTGTGCACGTGGACGAAAACGCTTCAAAGTGAAACCTTCGTCAACTAGCGCTTCTGCAACCCAAAGTTCTGAAGCATCACGTAGTGATGGATTCTTCTGCTTTGCATTTGCAACAGCTGATGCAAGAAGTGTGTAAAGCTCGCCAGCGATTTCCTGGTTAGCAAACTTTAAAGTTGTTAGAGCAGTGTCTGCGCGTTCACCGCGAACGATGTTCACAACGCGACGTGCCTTCTGTGGAGTTGTACGGGTTTCGCGAAGAACCGCGCGCGCAACGAAAGCATCCGTATTAGCAGTTTTAGCCACGAGCAGCCCTCGCATCCGTCTTAACGTGTCCTCTGAAGGTACGAGTTGGTGAAAATTCACCGAGCTTGTGACCGATCATGGCATCTGTAATGAAAACTGGAACGTGCTTGCGACCATCATGTACTGCGATGGTGTGACCAATCATTGAAGGAGTGATCATTGAGCGGCGTGACCAAGTCTTAATAACGTTCTTGGTATTCGCTGCATTCTGAGCATCCACCTTCTTCACAAGGTGACCGTCCACGAATGGACCCTTTTTTAAACTACGTGGCATTTGTAAGGCTCCTTATCGTTTCTTGTTCGACTTGCGACGGCGGACAATCATTTGGTCACTCGTTTTTTTCTTGCGAGTTCGGCCTTCCGGCTGACCCCAAGGTGAAACTGGGTGACGTCCACCAGAAGTTTTACCTTCACCACCACCGTGTGGGTGGTCAACAGGGTTCATAACAACACCGCGAACCGTTGGGCGAATTCCGAGCCAACGCTTACGGCCTGCTTTTCCATAATTAATATTCGATTGTTCTGCGTTTCCAACTTCACCAACAGTTGCGCGGCAACGAACATCAACGTTGCGAATTTCTCCAGATGGCATACGCAATTGTGCATATGGACCTTCTTTAGCAGCAAGTTGAACTGATGCGCCTGCAGAACGAGCAATCTTTGCTCCGCCACCTGGGCGAAGTTCAATTGCGTGAATCATTGTTCCAACTGGAATATTACGAAGTGGCAAGTTATTTCCAGGCTTGATATCTGCTGCTGGACCATTTTCGATCGCATCGCCTTGGATCAACTTATTTGGGGCAATGATGTAACGCTTCTCGCCATCTGCGTAATGCAGAAGCGCAATACGAGCTGTGCGGTTTGGGTCGTATTCGATATGAGCAACCTTTGCTGGGATGCCATCTTTATCGTTACGTAGGAAATCGATTAGACGGTAAGCGCGCTTGTGTCCGCCACCTTGGTGACGAGTTGTGATCTTTCCACTTGCGTTACGTCCACCCTTTGAGTGAATTGGGCGAACCAATGACTTCTCAGGAGTTGTGCGTGTGATCTCTTTAAAATCAGGAACGCTTGCGCCGCGTTGACCAGGAGTGGTCGGCTTGAGTTTACGAAGTGCCATTTTTTATCAGTCCTCTTCTTCTTCTAATCCAGTCCCCTTAGGAAACTGGACCTCCGAAGATGTCGATGCGGTCACCGGCGGCAACGTGCACGATCGCACGCTTTGTATCATTGCGTTTTCCAAAACCAACCTTGGTGCGCTTGCGCTTACCTTCGCGGTTCATGGTGTTTACGCTCAGAACTTTTACTCCAAATACTTTCTCGACTGCAATCTTGATTTCAGTCTTGTTAGCACGTGGATCAACTAAGAATGTGTACTTGTTCTCATCCAAAAGTCCGTAAGACTTTTCAGAGACAACAGGTGCTAGGAGAATCTCGCGGTAGTCCTTCATGCTGAGACCTCAATTTCGCTCTCTCGGGCAACAGCTGTTGCTGGCTTATTAGATCCAGTAATAAATTCGCGAATCGCAGTTTCCGTGAAAACAATGTCATCACTAACTAGAACGTCGTAAGCATTTAGTTGATCATTCACGATTAGGTGCATGTCATCTGCGTTACGAAGTGAACGCCAAGCTGTATCTTCGGTGCGAGCAAGAACAACTAGAACATTCTTACGATCTGAGAATTGGCGAACTGCTGAAATTGCACCCTTTGTGGAAGTTGTAATAGATGTTTCAACAATTGCATCAATTACGTGAATGCGATCTTCGCGTTGACGATCAGATAGAACGCCCTTAAGCGCTGCAGCAATCATCTTCTTTGGTGTGCGTTGATCATATGAACGTGGAACTGGTCCATGTGAAACTCCACCGTGACGTTGCAAAGGTGCACGGACGGAACCTTGACGGGCGCGACCTGTGCCCTTCTGCTTGAAAGGCTTCTTACCTGTACCACTTACTTCACCGCGGTTCTTTGTCTTTGCAGTGCCCGCGCGTGCAGCAGCAAGTTGCGCTACAACTACTTGGTGAATTAGTGGGACATTAGTCTGCACATCGAAAGTTGCTGCAGGCAGATCAATGCTTCCAGTCACCTTTCCAGCTGCGCTCTTAATATCTACTTTGAGAGACATGGGATTATGCACCTGCCGTTTCAGAAGTTGCCATCTTGGCCGCTGAACGGACGAAGACGATTGAACCAGTTGGACCAGGAATTGCACCCTTGATTAGGAGGAGTGATTTCTCGGCATCAACTGAATGAACAAGAAGATTTTGAGTTGTAATCGTGTCAACACCCATGCGACCCATCATTTTCTTACCGCGGAATACGCGACCTGGTGTTGTTCGGTTACCGATTGAACCTGGCATCCGGTGCTTACGGTCAACACCGTGTGATGCTCCGATACCAGAGAATCCGTGGCGCTTCATAACACCAGCAGAACCTTTACCGCGTGAAGTTCCAGTTGCATCAACTATCTCGCCAGCAGCAAATACATCTGCGCGAAGTTCTTGACCGACTGTGTAAGTAGATGTATCTGATGTGCGAAGTTCAGCAACGTCAGAACGTGGAGTTACGCCAGCCTTTGCAAAGTGGCCAGCTTCTGGCTTTGTAACTTTGCGAGGATCAACTGCACCGAAAGCTAGTTGCACAGCTGTGTAACCATCGTTTTCGATTGTGCGAATTTGTGTAACAACACATGGACCAGCTTCAACAACTGTTACTGGAACAATTTTATTGTTGGCATCGAAGACTTGGGTCATACCAAGCTTCTTGCCGAGGATGCCTTTTACCGCAGAGCCCTGGGATTGAATAGTTTTGCCGTTAGCCATTTTTCATATCCCCTTATAGCTTTATTTCAATGTCAACGCCGGCAGGGAGATCAAGACGCATCAATGAGTCAACTGTTTTAGGAGTTGGGTCGATGATGTCAATTAGGCGCTTATGTGTGCGCATCTCGAAGTGCTCGCGGCTATCTTTGTATTTGTGAGGAGAGCGAATAACACAAAATGTGTTCTTCTCTGTTGGCAGTGGAACTGGGCCTGCGACTGTAGCCCCGGTGCGTTCAACAGTTTCTACGATTTTCTTCGCAGATGTGTCGATCACTTCGTGGTCGTACGCCTTAAGCCGAATGCGGATCTTTTGTCCCGCCATTTGCTTCTCCTTTTTATCTAAACTGCTTCTTAAAAAACTATTTTTACTACTTGTTTAACGGTTGGCCCCGTTCGAGGCCAACCATCAAAACAATTTATTACTTGAGGATCTTTGTTACTCGACCTGCTCCTACGGTGCGACCACCTTCGCGGATAGCGAAACGTAGGCCTTCTTCCATAGCGATTGGTTGAATAAGAACTACAGCCATTTCAGTGTTATCGCCAGGCATAACCATTTCTGTTCCTGATGGAAGAGTTACGATTCCTGTTACGTCAGTTGTACGGAAGTAGAACTGTGGACGATAGTTATTGAAGAATGGTGTGTGACGTCCGCCTTCATCCTTTGAAAGGATGTAAGCATTCGCAGAGAATTCAGTGTGAGGTGTGATTGTGCCTGGCTTACAAACAACCTGGCCACGCTCTACATCTTCACGCTTTGTTCCACGAAGAAGAAGTCCAACGTTCTCGCCAGCTTGACCTTCGTCAAGAAGCTTGCGGAACATTTCGACACCGGTAACGGTTGTCTTCTGTGAATCTGGACGGATACCAACGATTTCAACTTCTTCGTTGACCTTAACGATTCCGCGCTCGATACGACCAGTTACAACAGTTCCACGACCTGTGATTGTGAAAACGTCTTCTACTGGCATCAAGAATGGCTTATCAACTTCGCGAACAGGCTGAGGAATAAAGCTGTCAACAGCTGCCATTAGCTCCATGATTGATTCCGACCACTTGGCATCTCCTTCGAGAGCCTTAAGAGCAGAGATGCGAACGATTGGTGTGTCATCGCCTGGGAATTCGTACTTGCTAAGAAGTTCACGAACTTCCATTTCAACTAGTTCAAGAATTTCTTCATCGTCAACCATGTCTGACTTGTTTAGAGCAACAACGATTGATGGAACGCCAACCTGACGAGCAAGTAGTACGTGCTCCTTAGTTTGTGGCATTGGTCCATCAGTTGCAGCAACTACAAGAATTGCACCGTCCATTTGAGCAGCACCGGTAATCATGTTCTTGATGTAGTCGGCGTGGCCTGGGCAGTCAACGTGTGCGTAGTGACGTGATTCTGTTTGGTACTCAATGTGCGCGATAGAAATTGTTATACCGCGTGCGCGCTCTTCTGGCGCCTTATCGATCTGATCGAATGGTGTGAATGGGTTTACATCAGGGAACTTATCGTGAAGTACCTTTGAGATCGCAGCAGTAAGAGTGGTCTTACCGTGATCGATGTGACCGATTGTGCCAATGTTTACGTGCGGCTTATTCCGCTCGAACTTTGCCTTTGCCACTTTTTCCTCCTGTTGGTTCTTTTAGTTTGTTAGTTTGGTTGTTTTCGTTTGCCGATTCGCAATTACTCGCATCTATTAGAAGCGATTACTCGCCACGAACCTTTGCGATGATTTCCTTCGCGACCGCGGCTGGAACCTCGGCATACGAATCAAATTGCATGCTGTAGCTTGCGCGACCCTGTGTTCTGCTTCGAAGATCTCCGACGTAGCCGAACATCTCAGATAGCGGAACAACAGCTTTGACAATACGAGCGCCTGAACGCTCATCCATGGATTGAATTTGTCCGCGACGAGAGTTGAGATCGCCGATGACATCGCCCATGAAATCCTCTGGTGTGATTACTTCAACTGACATAACTGGCTCCAGAATTACTGGTCCTGCTAGTCGAGATGCTTCTCTAAATGCTTGTAGCCCTGCAATCTTGAATGCAAGTTCTGATGAGTCAACATCGTGGTAAGCGCCGTCGAGAAGTGTTACGCGAACATCAACTAGTGGATAACCAGCTAGTGGACCGTTCTGCATTCCTTCTTTACAGCCGACATCAACTGAAGGAATGTATTCCTTAGGGATGCGACCACCGGTGATCTTGTTTACGAATTCGTAAGTATTTTCGCTTCCAGTTGGAAGTGGTTCGATTGCAATTTGAACCTTAGCGAATTGACCTGAACCACCAGATTGCTTCTTGTGGGTGTAGTCGTAGCGATCAACTGGCTTGCGAAGAGTTTCGCGGTAAGCAACTTGTGGCTTACCAACATTTGCTTCCACTTTGAATTCGCGGCGCATCCGGTCTACAAGAATTTCTAGGTGAAGCTCGCCCATACCGGAGATGATTGTTTGGCCGGTCTCTTCATCTGATTTAACGTGGAATGTTGGATCTTCTTCAGCAAGACGTTGAATAGCAATTCCAAGTTTTTCTTGGTCAGCCTTTGTCTTTGGTTCGATTGCAACCGAGATAACGGGTGCGGGGAAATCCATAGATTCAAGAATTACTGGCTTATCTGGATCGCAGAGAGTGTCACCTGTTGTGGTGTTCTTAAGACCCATAACTGCGATGATCATTCCTGCGCCAGCTGAATCTTTCTCTTCACGCTTATTTGCGTGCATCTGGTAAATCTTTCCGATACGTTCCTTATTATCTTTTGTTGAGTTAAGGATTGCAGTTCCGGTATCTAGACGACCAGAGTAAATACGAACGAAGGTTAATTTTCCAAGGTGTGGATCAGACATGATCTTGAATGCAAGAGCTGAGAATGGTTCTGAATCAGCAGGTTGACGTTCTACTTCTACCTCAGGATCGCCCATCTTGTGACCAATAATTGCCTTGATATCAAGTGGACTTGGAAGGTAGCGGTTTACAGCATCGAGCATTGGTTGAACGCCCTTGTTCTTGAAAGCAGAACCTGTAAGAACAGGAGTCAACTTGTCGCCAAGAGTTGCACGACGGATACCAGCAATAATCTCGTCATCTGAGAGTTCAATACCTTCTAGGTACTTCTCCATGATTGCATCATCAGCATCTGCAAGAGTTTCTAGCATGTTGTGACGAGCAGTCTTTGCTTCTTCCAACATTGCTGCTGGGATTTCTTCGATTTCATAATCTTCGCCCTTTTTAGTTTCGCCAGGCCAGACAAGTGCCTTCATTGCGATCAGGTCGATAACTCCACTGAAGTCACCTTCAGAACCGATTGGGAGTTGTAGAACAAGTGCGGTTGCATTTAGACGAGTACCGATCATGTCCACGCAACGTTGGAATGATGCACCAGTACGGTCTAGCTTATTTACGAAACAGATACGTGGAACGTTGTAACGATCTGCTTGACGCCAAACTGTTTCTGATTGTGGCTCTACGCCAGCAACGCCGTCGAATACGCAGACTGCGCCATCTAGTACACGAAGTGAACGTTCTACTTCAACAGTGAAGTCAACGTGGCCAGGTGTATCAATAATGTTAATTAGGTGGTCTTTCCAAACACATGTTGTTGCAGCAGATGTAATAGTGATTCCGCGCTCTTGCTCTTGCTCCATCCAGTCCATGGTTGCGCCGCCATCATGAACTTCACCGATCTTGTAGTTGATACCAGTGTAGAAAAGGATGCGCTCAGTAGTCGTGGTTTTACCCGCGTCGATGTGCGCCATGATTCCGATGTTGCGAACCTTGGCTAGGTCGATTGCTGTTTCTACGGCCACTTTTCGAACCTCCTTATAGTTTTCTGATTGCTAGATTCTTAAATAATTTTCTGGATTTACCAGCGGTAGTGAGCGAAAGCCTTGTTAGCTTCTGCCATCTTGTGAGTGTCTTCGCGCTTCTTAACTGCCGCGCCTAGGCCATTTGATGCATCTAAAAGTTCGTTCTGTAGTCGTTCTGCCATTGACTTTTCGCGACGTTGACGTGAGTAATCAATTACCCAACGAAGTGCGAGAGTTGTTGCACGTCCTGCTTTAACTTCCATTGGAACTTGGTAAGTAGCTCCACCAACGCGGCGGGACTTAACTTCAAGTGTTGGGCGGATGTTATCTAGTGCGCGCTTCAAAGTGATTACTGGGTCAGTTCCACCAGTCTTTTCGCGACATCCTTCAAGAGCTTGGTAAACAATTGCTTCAGCAGTTGAACGCTTGCCGTGCAATAAAATTTTATTAATTAGCGCAGTAACAACAGGTGAGTTGTAAACAGGATCTGCAACAACTGGGCGCTTAGTAACGGGACCTTTACGTGGCATTACTTCTTCTCTCTCTTTGCACCATAACGGCTACGTGATTGCTTACGATCTTTAACGCCTTGAGTATCTAGAGATCCGCGAACGATTTTGTAACGAACACCTGGAAGATCTTTAACACGGCCACCGCGAACAAGAACGATTGAGTGCTCTTGCAAGTTATGTCCCTCACCAGGAATGTATGCAGTTACTTCCATGCCACTTGTAAGACGTACACGTGCAACTTTACGAAGCGCAGAGTTTGGCTTCTTAGGAGTTGTTGTGTAAACACGAGTACAAACACCACGACGTTGCGGACTACCTTTAAGTGCAGGCGTGCTCGTCTTGGTTGTCTTTTCTGCGCGACCCTTACGGACCAGCTGCTGAATTGTTGGCACTTCTTCTCCGTTCATTACTGCGTTTCAATTTTGTTTTATGCGTTTATTTCCGTTTGTTTCTCGACCCACGCGGTCGGGTGTGTTGACCCAACTTCGTAAATTTCGACAATTACTTTTTCAAGTTATTGCAGACGGTTACAAGCGCTCAATCCAAAAAAGAGCAGACGCGAATAGTAACCTCGACAGGCTCAAACGGTCAAAACGGGTTTTACTCCTCCGACCCCAGAAAGAAGGGGAAATCCTAAATCCGACACGCCGAGGGTTTTTACCCCACCCCGGCACTTTTAAGGGAAGGTTAAGGCATGAATTTGACGGAAAAACCCCACCTTCCCAAACCTAAAGGGCGGGGTTTGATCCACCTGATCATGTCCCCGGTCTCGCTGGTGGCCGGATTAGTCCTTATTACTACGGCCGAACGGCTTCAGGGCCGAATTACCCTCGGAATCTTCACGCTCACAGCCGTAACCCTCTTCACCTGCAGCGCCCTTTACCACCGGGTCAAATGGCAGGAGAAATATCGGGCTCTTTGGCGCCGAATCGACCATGCAAATATCCCGATTTTAATCGCAGGAACCTATACCCCATTCTCGGTATACCTATTAGATAAGAGCCAAGCCATCATTCTGCTCTCTTGCGTTTGGGGCGGGGCAATCTTGACCGCGCTAATTCGAATTCTCTGGCTTAGCGCCCCACGTTGGGTTTATGTACCTCTATATATTGCTCTTGGTTGGGCCGCAGTATTTTTCTTGCCAACATTCTGGCAGACCGGTGGCGTTGCAGTCTTCTCATTGGTTTTGCTCGGAGGAATTTTTTATACCGCTGGCGGAATTATTTATGCAATTAAGAAACCAAATATTTCTATTAACTGGTTTGGCTTTCATGAATTATTTCATGCCCTAACTGCGGCGGCATTTGTTTCACACTTCGTTGGTGCGGTGTTGGTTGTCTATCTAAATAAATGAAACGCTCGTTAATCGTAGTCGTTGGAATTTTGGTTTTCGTTCTGCTCACTTCTACTGGTGGAATTGTCACAAAAAATAGTAGTAAAGCTCTAGTACTTGCGCCCTGCTATCACGCTCAGGTTTCTAACGATAATTCCCTACTTGAAATAACTAAGTATGATGGAATAGGTGTTTCTGGAAATCTAATTCAGCAACACTTCCAGAAAGATAGTTCATTTGGCACATTTGAGGGCAGATTTTTAAATAATCAATTAACTGCTACATATAGTTTTTACTCTGAAGGTCAGCTAACAGATCGAGAAGTTATCTTCAATAAGAGTGGCAAAACCTTGGATTCAGAGGGGTATAGATATCTTGAAGCAGCTGATTGCAAGAAAATTACCTACTCGCAAGGGTTGGGTTTGATACCTGTCTCGGTCAAGTTACCGCTTCATCTACTTCCAAAGTTAAGGATCTTACCTTCGGATCGCTCACCTCAAGATGCAATCACTCCAGCACCAATTAGTGAATATGTTATTTCCTACAAAACCTCAAAGAACATTTATGACGGCCTGGTCTCATACTTTCTCTGGAAGGCAGAAGATTGGGACTCAATTTATAACCCTAATGAAGCCCCAAGTTATGGTTATGAAATGTGGCGCGATGAGAGAACAGTTCTCACCGTAGGTGGGCCTCAAGATTGTATTTATGAAGACAAAATTGATTGTCAATCAGTTACCGAAATATCTCAACTTATTATGTTGAGTGACAGCTACGCTAAATCCCAATAAAAAAGCCCCGGTGCAATAAACACCAGGGCTTTTAAATTTATTTGGTTAGCGAGTTTCGAACTCATCCAAACGAACTGCTTCACCTGAACCTTGTGATTCAAATGGTGTGAAGTCATATTCATCATAAGCAGCGTAGACCGCAGCCTTAGCTTCTTCAGTAGGTTCGACTCGAACGTTGCGGTATCGAGCAAGACCTGTACCAGCTGGGATCAACTTACCGATGATTACGTTCTCCTTAAGTCCAAGCAATGGATCGCTCTTCTCGGATAACGCAGCATCTGTAAGAACCTTTGTGGTCTCTTGGAATGAAGCCGCTGACAACCATGACTCAGTTGCAAGTGATGCCTTGGTGATTCCCATAAGTTCTGGGCGACCAGATGCAGCCTTGCCACCAGTTGATACAACGCGACGGTTCTCAGTTTCGAAACGACCACGTTCTACTAATTCACCTGGAAGTAGATCAGCATCGCCTGGTTCAAGCACAGTGATGCGCTTTAACATTTGGCGAACAATAATTTCGATGTGCTTATCGTGAATTGATACACCTTGTGAACGGTAAACCTCTTGGATTTCATTCACTAAGTGGACCTGAGTTTGACGTGGGCCAAGGATACGAAGAACTTGCTTCGGATCGATTGCGCCAACAACCATTTGTTGTCCAACGCTAACGCGCATGCCATCTTCAACCATTAACTTCTGACGACGAGTAATTGGGTAAGCGATCGCTTCGCTACCATCTTCCGGCGTAACGATAATCTTCTTGCCCTTTGCATCTTCAAGGAAGCTCACAACGCCAGCAGTTTCTGCGATTGGCGCAACACCCTTAGGTGTACGCGCTTCGAAGAGTTCAACAATACGAGGTAGACCGTGTGTGATGTCATCTCCAGCAATACCCCCAGTGTGGAAGGTACGCATTGTTAGCTGAGTTCCTGGCTCACCAATTGATTGAGCAGCAATAATTCCGACAGCTTCGCCGACATCTACTAACTTGCCAGATGCCATTGAGCGGCCGTAACACATTGCACATTGTCCAACCTTGCTATCGCAAGTAAGAACTGAGCGAATCTTAACTTCAGCAATTCCAGCTCCAACAAGGGTGTTGATGTTCTTATCGCCAAGATCTGTTCCTGCGCTAAGAATTACCTTGCCATTTTGAACTACATCTTCTGCCAAGTTACGACCAAACATTGAAGTTTCAACATGGTCATCACGGACAAGTGCGCCAGTTGAATCAAGTGCTGCAATCTTTAGAGTTAGACCGCGATCAGTTCCGCAATCTTCTTCACGAATGATTACATCTTGTGCCACGTCGCAGAGGCGACGAGTTAGGTAACCAGAGTCAGCGGTACGAAGCGCGGTATCTGCAAGACCCTTACGCGCACCGTGAGTTGCGATGAAGTATTCAAGAACTGAAAGACCTTCACGGAAGTTTGACTTGATCGGACGCGGAATAATTTCGCCCTTCGGATTCGCTACCAGACCACGCATACCTGCGATCTGACGAACTTGCATCATGTTTCCACGTGCACCGGAGTAGACCATCATCCAAACTGGGTTGGTCTTTGGGAAGTTATCTTCCATCGCCTTTGCAACATCTGTTGTTGCATTAGTCCAAATTTCAATGAGTTCTTGACGACGCTCATCATCAGTGATCAGACCCTTTTCGTATTGGCTCTGAACCTTCTCTGCCTTAATTTCATAACCATCCAAGATTTCTTGCTTCTTGGCAGGTGTAACAACATCTTCAATTGCAATGGTGATACCAGCGCGTGTTGCCCAATAGAAACCAAGTGACTTAAGTGCATCTAGTGTCTGCGCAACTGTTACCTTGGCAAAACCTTCAGCAAGATCATCAACGATTTGACCAAGAAGTTTCTTAGTTACATCGTAATCAACAAACTTGTAACCCTCTGGCAGAATTTCATTGAATAACGCACGACCAAGTGTGGTCTCACGAATTTCAGTAACGCCGCTGTGAGTTAAACGAATTTTGATCTTGGCCTGCATTGTTAGTGAATTACGGTCATATGCCATCAACGCTTCAGAGATTGAACCGAATGCGCGACCTTCACCAAGTTCGTTTTCACGAAGTGAAGTTAGGAAGTAAAGACCAAGAACCATGTCCTGTGTAGGAGATGTAATTGGACGACCTGATGCAGGTGACAAAATATTGTTACTTGAAAGCATTAGAACACGAGCTTCTGCTTGTGCTTCTGCTGACAGAGGTAAGTGAACAGCCATCTGGTCACCATCGAAGTCTGCATTGAATGCAGTACAAACAAGTGGGTGAATTTGAATGGCTTTTCCTTCAACCAATTGTGGTTCGAAAGCTTGAATACCTAGACGGTGCAAAGTTGGTGCCCGGTTTAGTAGAACCGGGTGCTCTGCAATTACTTCTTCAAGAACATCCCACACAACAGGGCGAGCACGCTCGACCATACGCTTTGCGGATTTGATGTTCTGTGCGTGATTGAGATCAACCAAGCGCTTCATTACGAATGGCTTGAAGAGTTCTAGCGCCATCTGCTTTGGCAGTCCGCATTGGTGCAACTTAAGTTGTGGACCAACAACGATTACTGAACGGCCAGAATAATCAACGCGCTTTCCGAGCAAGTTCTGACGGAAACGTCCTTGCTTACCCTTAAGCATGTCTGAAAGAGATTTAAGTGGACGGTTTCCTGGGCCAGTAACTGGACGACCACGACGACCGTTATCGAATAACGCATCTACTGCTTCTTGCAACATGCGCTTCTCGTTATTAACAATAATTTCTGGAGCGCCAAGATCTGCAAGACGCTTCAAACGATTGTTACGGTTGATAACGCGTCGGTATAGATCATTTAGATCTGAGGTCGCAAAGCGGCCACCATCTAGTTGAACCATTGGACGAAGATCTGGTGGAATAACTGGAACGCAATCTAGAACCATTGATGCTGGGTGGTTGCGAGTATTTAGGAATGAAGAGACAACTTTCAAACGCTTGATAGCGCGAGTCTTCTTCTGCCCCTTACCGGTCTGTGCAAGCTCGGTAAGCATTGTGTACTCAGATTGTAAATCAAAAGTTTCTAAGCGACGCTTGATTGCAGCTGCGCCCATTGAACCCTTGAAGTAAACACCGAAGCGATCTGTAAGTTCGCGATATAAGGATTCATCACCCTCGAGATCTTGAACCTTTAGATTCTTAAAGCGTGCCCAGACTGCATCTAAGCGATCTAGTTCGCGTTGTGACTTATCGCGAATTGCTTTCAATTCACGTTCTGCCGCTTCGCGGACCTTGCGCTTTACATCAGCCTTTTCGCCAGCAGCTTCTAGTTCAGCAGTATCTGCTTCTAGCTTCTTCTGACGTGCATCTAGATCGCCATCGCGGCGAGTTTCAATCTTCTTCTTATCTGCAGCAAGGCGCTTTTCAAGTGAAGGTAGATCTTCTTCGCGCGCTTCAGTATCAACTTCTGTGATCATGTAAGCAGCGAAATAAATAACCTTCTCTAAATCCTTTGGTGCAAGATCAAGTAAATAACCAAGGCGTGATGGAACACCCTTGAAATACCAGATGTGAGTAACAGGTGCAGCAAGTTCAATGTGACCCATACGTTCACGGCGAACCTTTGCGCGAGTAACTTCAACACCACAACGCTCACAAATAATTCCCTTGAAGCGAACGCGCTTGTACTTACCGCAATAACATTCCCAGTCACGAGTTGGTCCGAAGATCTTCTCATCGAAGAGTCCGTCCTTCTCTGGCTTTAGTGTTCGGTAGTTAATGGTTTCTGGCTTCTTTACTTCACCAAAAGACCACTCACGAATATTGTCAGTCGAAGCTAGGCCAATTCGCAGTTCATCAAAAAAGTTAACATCTAACATTTTTTATCCCTCTCCTTAAACTTCTTCGACACTTGAAGGTTCAACTCGTGACAAGTTAATTCCAAGTTCTTCGGCGGCACGGAATACTTCTTCATCGGTATCGCGCATTTCAATTGCAACACCTTCGGATGAGAGAACTTCCACATTTAGACAGAGTGACTGCATTTCCTTAACAAGTACCTTGAATGATTCTGGGATGCCAGGTTCTGGAATGTTCTCGCCCTTAACAATGGCTTCGTAAAGTTTTACGCGACCAAGAACGTCATCGGACTTAATGGTTAGCAACTCTTGGAGTGTGTAAGCGGCGCCATAAGCTTCAAGTGCCCAAACTTCCATCTCACCAAAGCGCTGACCACCGAATTGTGCTTTTCCACCAAGTGGTTGTTGCGTAATCATTGAGTAAGGTCCAGTTGAACGTGCGTGAATCTTGTCATCCACCAAGTGGTGAAGCTTTAAGATGTACATGTAACCAACTGTGATCTCTTCCTTGTATGGCTCTCCGGTACGACCGTCGAATAGACGAGCCTTTCCGTTTCCACCAACTAAGCGCATTCCATCCTTGTTAGGAAGTGTTGAAGAGAGAAGACCAATAAGTTCTTCTTCCTTTGCGCCATCAAATACTGGAGTTGCAACCTTTGTGTTTGGAGCAGAATCTGCGAAACCATGTTCGCGTAGATCCTTCTGCCAACTTTCGTTGCCTTCTAATTTCCAACCAGATTTAGCAACCCAACCTAAGTGAGTTTCTAGAATCTGACCGACGTTCATACGACCAGGAACACCAAGTGGGTTCAAGACAACGTCAACAGGAGTTCCATCTTCAAGGAATGGCATATCTTCTACTGGAAGAATCTTTGAAATAACACCCTTGTTACCGTGGCGACCAGCAAGCTTGTCACCGTCTTGAATCTTTCGCTTCTGCGCAACAAACACGCGAACGATTTGGTTTACACCGGCAGGAAGTTCATAGCCATCTTCTGCAGTTTGAATGCGAACATCGATAACTTTTCCTGATTCACCGTGTGGAACCTTTAGTGAGGTATCGCGAACTTCACGAGCCTTCTCACCGAAGATTGCACGGAGCAGACGCTCTTCTGGTGTGAGTTCAGTTTCGCCCTTAGGAGTTACCTTTCCGACAAGAATGTCGCCAGGAACAACTTCAGCACCGATGCGAATAATTCCACGATCGTCTAGATCAGCAAGAACTTCTTCACTCACGTTAGGGATATCACGAGTGATTTCCTCAGGTCCAAGCTTGGTATCGCGAGCATCAACTTCGTACTCTTCAATGTGAATTGAAGTTAGTACATCGTCTTGCACGAGACGCTGCGAAAGAATAATTGCATCTTCGTAGTTGTGGCCTTCCCATGACATAAATGCCACAAGTAGGTTCTTACCAAGAGCCATCTCACCCTTTTCGGTTGATGGTCCATCAGCAATTACCTTGCCAGTTTCAATGCGATCGCCCTGCGCGACAATAACCTTTTGGTTGCGGCTAGTGCCTTGGTTTGAGCGAGTGAACTTCTCTAGGAAGTAGTGCTCTGTAGTTCCATCATCATTCATGACAGTTACTTCATCAGCACTTACTTCAGTAACAACACCTGAGTTGCGAGCAAGCAGAACATCGCCAGCATCGACTGCTGCACGAAATTCCATACCTGTTCCGACAAATGGCGCTTCTGCGCGAATTAGTGGAACTGCTTGACGCATCATGTTTGAACCCATCAATGCGCGGTTCGCATCGTCGTGCTCAAGGAATGGAATCATTGCTGTTGCAACAGAAACCATCTGACGTGGTGAAACGTCCATGTAATCAACTTCATCAGCATGAATAAATTCAACTTCGCCACCGCGGCGACGAACAAGAACGCGTGGTTCAGCAAAGTGTGAATCAGAAGTTAGCGGTGCATTTGCTTGCGCAATAACATGCTCATCTTCTTCATCTGCTGTTAAGTAATCAATTTGATCTGTGACCTTGCCCTTTAGAACTTTGCGGTAAGGAGTTTCGATAAATCCAAATGGAGTTACGCGAGCATATGTTGCAAGCGATCCGATAAGTCCAATGTTTGGACCTTCAGGAGTTTCAATTGGGCACATACGTCCGTAGTGAGATGGGTGAACGTCACGAACTTCAAAGCCTGCACGTTCACGTGAAAGACCACCGGGTCCAAGTGCTGAAAGACGACGCTTGTGTGTCATTCCAGAAAGTGGATTTGTCTGGTCCATAAATTGTGAAAGTTGAGATGTTCCGAAGAACTCCTTGATTGATGCAACAACCGGACGGATGTTGATCAAAGTTTGTGGCGTGATTGCTTCAACATCTTGAGTTGTCATACGTTCACGAACAACACGTTCCATACGTGAAAGACCGGTACGAACTTGATTTTGAATCAATTCACCAACGGTACGAAGACGACGGTTTCCGAAGTGATCGATATCGTCTGTCTCAACGCGTACTTGCTTGCCATATTCCATAAGCGCATCACCCTTATGAAGTGATACTAAGTAGCGAATTGTTGCGACAATATCTTCAATGTTTAGCAAGCCCTTTGAAAGATCTAATTCAAGGCCCAACTTCTTATTAACCTTAAAGCGACCAACCTTTGCCAGGTCATAACGCTTTGGATTGAAGTACAAGTTTTCGATAAGTCCTTGTGCTGCTTCCTTTGTTGGAGGCTCACCTGGACGAAGCTTGCGATAAATATCGAGCAGCGCTTCATCTTGGGTGTTCACGTTATCTTTTTCAAGTGTTGCGCGTATAGATTCGAATTCACCAAATTGTTCGAGGATTTGTTCCGCAGTCCAACCAAGTGCCTTCAAGAAAATTGTTACTGATTGCTTACGCTTACGATCGATACGTACGCCAACCAAATCCTTCTTATCAACTTCGAATTCCAACCAAGCGCCACGGCTTGGAATAATCTTCGCAGTCAGAATATCTTTATCCGAACTCTTCTCAATTGTGCGTTCAAAATAAACACCAGGTGAACGAACAATCTGTGAAACAACAACGCGCTCAGTTCCGTTAATTACGAAAGTTCCGCGAGGTGTCATCAATGGGAAGTCGCCCATAAAAACTGTTTGGGACTTAATTTCACCAGTGATGTTGTTGGTAAATTCTGCAGTTACGAATAACGGTGCAGAGTAAGTAATGTCGCGCTCTTTACATTCAGCGACTGAATACTTAGGTGGTTCGAATCGGTGATCTCTAAATGAGAGACTCATCGTTCCTTGGTAATCTTCGATTGGAGAAATCTCTTCAAAGATCTCTTCTAATCCTGATGTCTTTGGTACTTCACCACGACCGGCTTTTTCAGCAACAACAAGACGAGAACGCCACGAGTCATTACCAAGTAACCAATCAACACTGTCTAGCTGTAGTGATAATAAGTTTGGTACTTCGAGTGGTTCACGAATTTTTGCGAATGAAACGCGAGCAGGTGCAAATGACTTTGACTTCGATGCGGCCAAAATTCCTCCAGATGTAAACGCACGGCTACCGCCAGGTCTCAGCCGCTATATGCCTGACCTCTGGGTTTTTAAAATTTGCGAAGGGTGAGAGTACCCAATTAGGCGGGTATCTGTCCAACTGGGCTTATACACCTAGATGTGAAAAAAGGGACCCAATTTGGGCCCCTTTTTATAACGCTTGTGCGTAAGTTCGAGCTGGGATTACTTAACTGTGACCTTTGCGCCAGCAGCTTCAAGAGCTGTCTTTGCCTTTTCAACAGCTTCTTTACTTCCCTTTTCGATCAAAGTTGCTGGTGTTCCATCTACCAAGTCCTTAGCTTCCTTTAGGCCAAGTGCTGAGTTGATGTTACGAACTTCCTTGATAACTGCAATCTTCTGTGAACCAGCCTCTTCAAGAATAAGTGTGAACTCATCCTGTTCGCCTGCTGCCTCTGCTCCGCCGGCTGCTGCGCCGCCGCCTGCTGCTGCAACTGGTGCTGCTGCTGTTACATCGAACTCTGTTTCAAATGCCTTTACGAAATCTGAAAGTTCAACAAGAGTCATCTCCTTGAATTGAGCTAAAAGATCATCTGAAGTTAGCTTTGCCATTTTTATATTCCTTTTCTTTTTTAGTTAAGTCTTTTAATTATTCGGTTACTTCTGGAGTTGCTTCTGTTGCTGCATCTTCAACAACTTCCGCTACAGGAGCATCAGTTGGTGCTTCGGACACTGTTGGTGCTTCGGACACTGTTGGTGCTTCGGACACAGCTTCTCTCTTTAAGCGAAGTGCATCGATGGTACGAATTGCCTTGGCAAGTGAACCCTTCATTGCACCAGCAAGCTTGGACAATAGAACCTCGCGAGATTCAAGGTCAGCTAGCTTCATAATTTCTGCAACAGTTACAGATTTACCTTCAAAGATTCCGCCCTTGATAACAAGGAATGGATTTTCTTTTGAGAAGTTCTTAAGGCTCTTTGCGGCATCAATTGGATCACCCTTGATGAATGCAACTGCAGATGGACCAGCAAGTAGAGCTGGATCGATATCTACTCCTGCATCTTTTGCGGCAATCTTTGTAAGAGTGTTCTTAACTACTGAGTACTTAGTATTGCTACCAAGTGCACGGCGAAGTTCCTTCATTGATGTAACAGAGAGACCACGATATTCAGTGAGCACGGTTGCATTTGCTGTACGGAAATCTTCCGTCAACTCTGCAACAGCTGCTGCTTTATCTGGGCGAGCCATTTGGCTTCCTTTCGCTCTAAAATCAAAAAACCCCGTCGCATAAATGCGCACGAGGTTACGTGGTCACCTATGCTGGCTGTTTTTCAACAATTAACCTCTTAGTTTTTTTACTAAAAGGACCTGCAGTCTTTGGTACGGGTCTTGCTTTTACTGTTACAACTTGTAACAACTTGTAACAACCTGCCTAGGGTAAGCGATTAGGCCCACCCCAGTCAAAGTAAGTTATTTCAGGGTTTAAGCCTGAACGTTATCTCCGCCATCGCGTGAGATCGTTGGGTCAACCTGGATTCCAGGCCCCATTGTTGTAGAGATTGTGGCCTTGCGAACGAAACGTCCCTTTGAAGAGTTTGGCTTTGCGCGCATAACTTCTTCAAGAGCTGCTGCGTAGTTATCAGCCAATTGCTCTGCGGTGAAAGATGTCTTTCCGATTATGTAGTGAAGGTTTGAATTCTTATCAACGCGGAATTCAATCTTTCCAGCCTTAATATCAGTAACAGCTTTTGCAACGTTAGTTGTAACTGTTCCAGTCTTTGGGTTTGGCATTAAACCGCGAGGTCCAAGAACCTTTCCAAGACGACCGACCTTACCCATTAACTCTGGAGTTGAAACTACTGCGTCGTAATCAAGACGACCCTTTGAAACTTCTTCGATCAATTCATCTGCGCCAACAATATCTGCGCCAGCTGCGCGTGCTTCATCAGCACGTTCGCCACCTGCAAATACAAGAACTCGGGCAGTCTTTCCGGTTCCATGTGGCAAGTTAACTGTTGAACGAATCGCTTGATCTGCCTTCTTTGGATCTACGCCAAGAAGTAGTGCAACTTCAACTGTTGCATCGTATTTAGTTGTGCTTGTCTCTTTAGCCAGCTTAACCGCTTGTCCAGGTGTGTAAAGGATCTTTTGATCAACCTTTGCAGCTGCCTCGTTATATTTCTTACTGCGCTTCATTTCTTCTCCTTACGTTTCGACTAACGATTTGTTAGGCGGAGTTGTGGTTAGCGAACCAGCGAGGTTCTCCCACGGATTTCTTTGGGATTGCTATCTTACTTTTTAATTAACCGACGGTTATACCCATTGAACGAGCAGTACCGGCGATAATCAAACTTGCTGCTTCAAGATCGTTTGCATTCAAGTCAGGCATCTTGATCTTTGCGATCTCTTCAACCTGTGACTTGCTGATATTTGCAACCTTGTTCTTGTGAGGAATAGCTGAACCCTTTTCGATGCCAGCAGCCTTCAAGATTAGACGTGATGCTGGTGGCGTCTTTGTGATGAATGTAAATGAGCGATCTTCGAAGACGGTGATTTCAACCGGAATGATCTGACCTTTTTGGGATTCAGTTGCAGCGTTGTATGCCTTAACGAAGTCCATGATGTTCACACCATGCTGACCAAGAGCTGGACCTACTGGTGGTGCAGGTGTTGCTGCGCCAGCCTGGATCTGCAACTTGATGAGTGCTGTGATCTTCTTCTTTGGTGCCATTTTTCTATTCCTTTTCTCTTCTTATTAAATCTTTTGGACTTGGTGAAATGAAAGTTCTACAGGGGTTTCGCGACCAAAGATTGAAACCAAAACCTTTAACTTGCCCTGTTCCGGCATGATCTCGGAGATTGTTGCTGGAAGGGTTGCGAATGGGCCATCTATAACAGTTACAGCTTCATTGATTTCGAAATCAATCATGCGAATATCTATCTTGTCTGACTTCTTAACTGGACGTGGTGCCAAAATATTTTCAACTTCAGGCAAGGTAAGAGGAGATGGATGGTGTGCATTTCCAACGAAGCCAGTTACGCCAGGAGTGTTACGCACACATGACCATGATTCATCAGTTAGTTCCATGCGAACTAGAACGTAGCCAGGGAATACATTGCGCTTTACTTGCTTGCGTTGGCCATTCTTAATTTCCATAACTTCTTCTTCAGGAACTTCTATTTGGAAAATATAATCTTCCATATTTAGTGAAGTAATGCGGTTAGCAAGGTTTCCCTTAACTTTCTTCTCGTATCCTGCATATGAGTGAACTACATACCAGTCACCAGGTGCAGTACGAAGGGCGCGACGGAATTCTGCATTCTCATCGCTCTCTTCTTCGACTTCTTCTTCATCTGGAACCACTGCCATGTCATTCTCATCAGCAGTTCGGACAACATCAACAGCTTGGACATCAACAACTGGAGCCTCTGATGACGCTGCGAGCGCAGCTTCGAAATCATCGACAGGGCTAACTTGAGGTGAATCTAATTCTTCGAGTGACATCAAATTCCCCCCTTACCCAAATACCCAGAAAACAATTTTTGTTAAAGCAAGGTCAAAAATTGAGACAACGGCAATAATGAAACCTACGAATACCAAAACCACTGCTGTGTAAGTTGTAAGTTGATTGCGTGTAGGCCAAACAACTTTGCGAAGTTCAGAGACTACTTGGCGATAGAAAAGGCCAATGCGACCAAAGAGCCCGAGGGCTTCTTGGTCTGTGTTGTGTGATGGATCTTTCTCATCAACCACGTTCACTACCTCTTTCCTATTTATTACTAGTTCCCAACTCTTGACAAAACTCTTCAAATAAGACTTCTTCAACTACTTGCAGGGCAGGAGGGACTTGAACCCCCAACCGCCGGTTTTGGAGACCGGAACTCTGGCCAGTTGAGCTACTGCCCTTCGAGCGTTACTTAAGTCAAGAAGACATGCGTCAGCATGACCTAATGCAAGCGCCAGAACGGGGAGTGTAGAGCGTGAAGGGGTGCTTAGTAAAACTGAGGAATGGCATACTCCGCACCATGGGAACTATGAGCGCAAAACCAAGAATTTCTCGCAGGATCGCAGCAATTGCGGAATCAGCCACATTGGCGGTTGATGGAAAGGCCAAGGCTCTCAAAGCAGCTGGCCGACCAGTAATTGGATTTGGTGCAGGTGAACCAGATTTCCCAACACCTGATTACATTGTTAAAGCCGCAGCAGATGCTGCAACTAAACCAGCGAATCATCGCTACACACCAACACCAGGACTTCCAGAACTTCGCGATGCAATCGTTGCAAAGACGCTTCGTGATTCAAATTATGTGATTACTGCGGATCAAGTACTTGTTACCAATGGTGGCAAGCAAGCGGTGTACCAATCTTTCGCTTCAATCATTGATCCAGGCGATGAAGTTATTTTGCCTTCGCCATATTGGACAACTTATCCAGAGTGCATAAAGCTCGCTGGTGGAATTTCTGTTGAAGTTTTCGCTGATGAATCACAAAATTACTTAGTTACCGTCGAACAATTAGAAGCTGCTCGTACTCCTAAAACTAAGGCGCTGCTATTTTGTTCACCATCTAACCCAACGGGTTCGGTTTATTCTGCCGAGCAAGTTAAAGCAATTGGTGAATGGGCGCTCGCACATGGCATCTGGATTATCTCAGATGAAATTTACGAACACTTACTTTATGACGGTGCTACTGCACCAAGTCTTCCAGTGCTAGTTCCTGGGATGGCCGATCAAACTATTATTATTAATGGCGTTGCAAAGACTTATGCAATGACTGGATGGCGCGTGGGCTGGATGGTTGGACCTAAGGATGTAATTAAAGCCGCTACAAATCTGCAATCACACCTCTCATCAAACGTTTCAAATATTTCACAACGTGCCGCAATCGCTGCTGTTTCTGGAGACTTAACGGCAGTACGTGAGATGGGTGTTGCTTTTGATAGAAGGCGCAAACTCATTGTTGGATTACTGAACAACATTCCTGGCGTGAACTGTCCAACTCCAACTGGCGCTTTCTATGTTTACCCTTCAGTTAAAGGCGTTCTGGGCAGAGAGATTCGTGGAAAGCGACCACAAACATCAGCCGAACTTGCAACGCTAATTTTGGATGAAGTTGAAGTTGCAGCAGTTCCAGGTGAAGCATTTGGGCCATCTGGGTACTTACGATTTTCATATGCACTCAGCGATGAAGATATAGTTGAAGGAATAGGTCGTGTTGCAAAACTGCTTGGCGAAGCTAAGTAATTTAAAGCGTTAAACCAACTAGTTGGACTTCAGTTTGCAAGGTGATGCCGAATTTAGTTCTTACTTTTTCTTGCGCGCTTCTAGCAAGCTCGATTAAATCTTTTGCTGTTGCATCCCCCGCATTTGAAAGTGCTAAAACATGCTTGAGTGAAATCTGAGCCCCAGCTAACCGATCTCCCTTAGTAACCCCAGCGTGCTCCATCAACCATGCAGCCGATGTTTTAACTCTGCCATCAGGCAGAGGCCAACGCGGCGCATCGCTTGGTAACGTATCTGCAATCGCCTTTTCCAATATTGGATTCATAAAAAATGAACCAGCGGAATGAATTCCTGACCCAACTAACATTCCTTTTGCCCCACGTAATTTCATGACTGCATCTCGAACCTTAGCAATTGCAACGCGAGTACCAATTTCAACACCAAGTTCTTTTGCAAGTTCGGCATATCCAATTGGAAGTGACTCCTCACCACGTCGAAGTTGAAAAGTTACATCCAAGATTACATAACGGCCAGATACTTCTTTAAAAATTGAGTTGCGATAAGTAAAGCCACATTCACTTGCCATAAATGTTTTGACCTCTTGCTTTTCGCGATCAAAGGTGCGGATTCTGGCAATAACTTCAGATACTTCATGGCCGTAAGCACCAATATTTTGAATTGGTGCGCCACCAACAGTTCCAGGGATTCCGCTCATTGATTCCAAATTTGCTAAACCTTTTTCAATTGTGAATGCCACAAATTCATCCCAATCAGATCCAGCGCTGACAGTTAGCGTTCCACCACTGCAGGCATCGATTTCATAGGTATTACCAGTGGTTTCAACCCGAATAACAGTTCCAGCAAAGCCACTATCGCTGATAAGAACATTAGAGCCTCCGCCCAATATCAAGAGCGGTGTTTTTGAATTATCTGCTGCGGTAACCGCTTCAATCAGTTCGGCTTCTGTTGTTACATGAATAATCTTTGTCGCAGGGCCGCCGACACCAAGTGTGGTGAAAGTTGATAAATCATTTTCGGTCATAAGAGAAGGTTACCTGCGAGGTGACAATATTTCGTTCTTACCTCGAAAGCGCTGAAGAATTCGGTCATAGTTCTTCTTCGACTGCTCGTCGCGATAAGTCGGGTCAGTGTCGTAATAGCCGTGATGCCGTTCTTGCTTTAGTGGAAGATCTAATTGCCAGAGCCGACCTTTTGATTGTCTAAGTTTTAGGCAAAATTCCATATCAGCATTCCGATAATAGATAGCACGAATATTAAATGCACCTGCTTCGATTGCATGCTCTCTGTTAAGTCCTAAGAAATAGCTGAAAAGCACATCAACTTCGCCGACACCCTTATCGTCAACACTTCGCCAATCATCTTCAATATTCACCAATCCGCCGCGCCAACCGACCGCGCTAAATTCCTTCTCGGAAAGTTTGGAGATGGTTGGGGTAATTGCATCCCCCACAAGAATTGTTGATGGATCCATCACTATTACATATGGCGAATTAGCTAACTTCATGAGCGCATTAACTCCTTCGCCCCAGCCGACGCCTTCAGTAATTTGAACGATATAGGTTCGTTCATCAATTACCGCTGCAATATCTCCAAGTTCAGGTGCACCAGATATTAGTAAATAGATTGCAACGTCATCAGCGGAATTGGCTTTTAAGGAGCTGATAGAAATAATTGCATCTTCCAGAAAACTATCGGCATAAATTAGAACTGTTACGCTAAATTCTTTGGCGCTTAATTTACGCAAGTCACCAATACGTTTATAAACCTTAAAAGGCGCACTCATTAGAGTTTGATTACGCCTTTTGCTACACCTAATACTTTAATCTCATTACACATCGCAAGTAATTCGATTTTGGCAAGGCCATCAGCAATCTCGCCAACTTTTCCAGAAACTATTAATAAAACATCGGTATTTGCTGGCACTACAACGGGCTTAATAAATTTTGCCGAGAATTGAATCACCTTTTCAGCTCCAGAAATATCTGAGAGGTATTTACCGGCTAGTCCCATAGTCAACATGCCGTGTGCAATAACATCAGGCAGGCCAACTGATTTTGCGAAAGCTTCATCCTGGTGAATTGGATTTTGATCGCCGCTTGCATCTGCATATTTAATTAGAAGTTCTCGATTAATCGTGAAGGTTTTCGCCGGAAATTCTTGCCCAGTAACAAGTTGGCTCATGCGCGAACTACCAGAGTTGACCAGGTTGAAACGACTAAATTCGAACCAGCATGTAAATCAGAACGAACGGTGACGATTTCATTTTCAGCAACGTTGCGAGCGCTCTCGATCGTTGAAGAACCGACTAGAACATCACCAGCAATAATCGGGCGTTTTATGTCGAAACGTTGTTCACCGTGGACTACTCGAGTCCAATCAAGGCCGCTGCCTTGTAATAAAGATTGGGATTGGTCGAGAGTGATAGAAATTGAGAAAGTAGGTGGCGCAATATCAAAGTTACTTTCGCCAAGAACTTCAGCAAATTTTTGAATTGCTTCTTTTGTAACAGTTACAGAATCGGCACTTGTAAAGGTGCGCCCGACTAGGTCGGGGTTCAACATCAGATTAGCGAGTCTCGCGGTGTGTTGTTGAAAGCTTGCAACGTGGGCAGAACTTCTTTAGTTCAAGACGGTCTGGATCGTTACGACGATTCTTCTTTGTTATGTAGTTACGTTCCTTGCACTCTACGCAGGCCATAGTGATCTTTGGGCGTACATCCGCGCTCTTACTTGCCATTGTGGTGCTCCTTCAATTGCGGTTCAATTAAGAGCGCTAGGTTACTTCAACCTGCGCCTTTTACGAAAATCACTGGTAGCGGAAGCCGGATTTGAACCGGCGACACAACGATTATGAGCCGTTTGCTCTACCAAGCTGAGCTATCCCGCCAAGGATTGAACTGGAAATACTTATTTATCGTGAAATAAGTTTAACCGAGCCCCCCAACGGAATCGAACCGTTGACCTCTTCCTTACCATGGAAACGCTCTACCGACTGAGCTAGGGGGGCATTTGAAGTAGAGGCTGAGCCTACAACTACTCTTGAAATGGGAGAAATTTCGGCTTAAAAGTATTTACGGAAACGGCGTTTAAGCCAGATAAATGGCTTCGCAATTCGTGAACCAAATCTTGCGCCTTGTTCGATTGGCGAGACTTTTAAAACTTGATTCATAGCTGGTTCGCCAGGAGTTAACACATCGTGCAGCGCCGGCGAAGATTCATCCAACGAATCAGCGATTATTCCAATATTTGAAACTAAAGAAATACCACGGACAAGTTGCTCTTGATCAACTTCATTTGAAGCATTCATTAAGGAGTCAGCAAGTGCAGCCCCTGCAATTCTTGCATCTTGCGTGGCAGATCGTGAATCTGCTATTCCTTGAGCGGTTTTTATTTGCTCCGCCTTTGAACTAACTGCATAACTTGCAGCAGAGAGCGCTTGTGCAATATCGCGTTTTGTCTCTTCCGCAATTCCACCTTTAACTGCAGAGTCAAAGAGTGTCCGGGCAATTGTTCGAACCTGAACAACTGTGTGTTCAACTGCAACGCCTCTTACATAAAGCTCTTCGGCCTCATCAACTTCGGCAGTTGGAAACCATTTCGCATGACCCCGAGCTTCAAGTGCTTGGGCTCGGACTCCCGGAATTTCTTCAACAAGCAAACGGGCTTTTGCTAACCAATGTCCCGCTTCTTCTTGATCATAACCAGCTGCAACACCTTCGGACATATCTCCCAATAATTTTGCGCATTTATTTGCAAGCGAACTTATCTTGTCTACAGTGCGAGCGGCCGGTGTTTTGCTATTTGAAAAATACGAGAAAACAATCGCAACTGCGGCGCCAATAAGAGTTGAGGAAAGTCTAGAGAAAGCGGTGCTCTCACTTAGGCCCGGACCTATAACGATTAGTGCAGTAACAGGAACGTTTACCGAAGCAACTTCTCCTAGGTGAAGTGCGCGAGCAACCACAGAACAAAAGAAAACCGTTAGCGCTACTGAGACAATCCCAAAATTGAAGAGTGAAACACAAGCAAGTGCAACACCAGCACCGATTGCGGTTCCGACTATTTGGCCAAAACCTTCCCGAACAGATTTGTATAGAGAAATTCGGATGCTCAAGGCGCAGATAATCGCAGCTACGACGCCACCATCTTTAACTAATAAGTCGCCTACCTGCCATGCGACACCAGATGCAATTGCCGAAACCAAAATAAGACGCACCCAAGTTCGGCGATCTGTAAAGAGTTTATAAACTCGCTTCAGTAATTTGCGCACGAGGCAATTCTATCTATCTCTATATGTGGCAAGCCCAGTGAAGATTGCGTAATATGGAGTCATGTCTAGTGAAATCAGCTCAAATATGAAGTATCCCGTGCAGATCGATGATGCCAAACTGGCTTCTGAAATTGACCAGACCTCTTTTGAAGTTCTACGCCGCGGTGCGACAGAGCGCCCATTCACAGGTGAATACACGGACTCCGACAAAGTTGGAAGTTACCGTTGCAAGGCATGCAACAGTGAGCTATTTAAAAGTGAAACCAAGTTTCATTCCGGATGTGGTTGGCCCTCTTTCTATGCACCAACTACCGATGACGCCGTTGAGTTAATCGAAGATCACTCACTTGGAATGCGAGTGCGAACTGAAGTTCGTTGTGCAAATTGTGGATCGCATTTAGGACACGTCTTTGAAGGTGAAGGTTATGAAGTACCAACTGATCAAAGGTGGTGCATTAATTCGGTCTCGTTAATTCTTGAAGAGAAATGAATGGCTCGCAGCAATTGTTGCGAGCCATTAAATAGGTTAACTAAAAGCTTAGAATTGAATTCCGCGAGTCAGTGCGCCATCTACCACTAAGTTAGTTCCGGAAATACGTGATGCTCGTGGGCTAGACAACATAGTTACTGCATATGCTTGCTCTTGAGGAGTTCCCATTCTTCCAGTTGGATTTAAGCCCATCGCAAATTTAAAGAGATCTGGGTTTCCTCCTTCAATATTCTCCCAAACTCCGCCAGGGAAATAAGTGTTTCCTGGCGAGACTGTGTTGGCACGAATATTCTTTGCTGCTAGCGAAAATGAAAGGTGTTTTGTGTAAGCGATAATTGCTGCCTTAGCAGTTCCATAAGGTCCACCAGCAAAGTCAGCTTCGCGCCCCGAAACACTTGAAATATTTGTAATCGATGCGTTCTTACTCTTCTCTAAGTATGGAATTGCAGCGGTACAAGTTCGCACGGTATGCATAACATCTACATTTAGCGATGATTGCCAATTTTCTTCGCTCTCTGGAATTGCAAGTGCGCTTACATTACAGACAACAATATCTAGACCACCTAAAGATTTTGCAGAATCATTTACCCATTTTATTAATTGAGCTTCATTTCCAACATCAACTGAAGTTCCTATGGCTTTTGCGCCACTCTTACTGAGATCTGATTCAGCTTTTTTCACGTCATCTGCATTTCGGGCACAAAATGAAACATTTACGCCTTCACTTAGGAGCGCTTCAACAATTGCTCGGCCAATTCCTTTGGTGCCGCCTGTAACAATGGCGTTCATACCCTTCATCTGTAGATCCATTTTGATCCTTTCGTAGTCGCGGGTTTAAAGCTTTAGCTCTTTTGCTCTCTCTTTTAGACTTGCATGCATACCTTTGAAAGCACTTACATTAGGTAGCAATTCTTTAGCAGCCTTTATAACTACGCTGTAATTTGCATCAACAACATTTGCAATTGGCACTTTTGTAATTTGCGAAAGTAATTGATACGAGTCCATCTGGTGAAGGCCGTATAGCTCTTGGAACCAACGGATTAACTCAACTTGCCCAATTCTCCAAGAATCTTCCATAGGTCTGGAAGAACCGACAGTCATATAAAAATTATCGTTCTCAATGCGGGGCCAGGCAGGGGCGGCACCTTTAATTAAATCCACAATAATTATTGAATCCATTGCGCCTTCAACAGCAGTGCCGCAGGCCTCGCCTTCACCTTGGCGATAATGTCCATCGCCAATTGAAAATAGCGCTCCATCAACATTCACGCCGAGATAAACCGTCGCGCCTTTTCGAACTTCAGGCGAATCCATATTTCCGCCAAAACGTTCCGGAACTAGAGAAGAACGA
>Ga0163199_1000130_pt1 | contig 46365 bp, 41 predicted proteins | sample PL_2010_150m_FD_113537 | JGI IMG/M metagenome (GOLD analysis project Ga0163199, IMG submission 113537) | Freshwater microbial communities from Powell Lake, British Columbia, Canada to study Microbial Dark Matter (Phase II) - PL_2010_150m | ecosystem: Environmental > Aquatic > Freshwater > Lake ...
TAATACTTCTGAGCGTTACCTCAGTGTATAAGGGACTTACACCCTCTGGGAAAATACACTCGCTGAAAATCTCTTTTGTATCCGGAAATTTGTATTTTCGAAGTTTTTCCAGAGCTTACAACGTTATGTGCCATTTGAAACATCCGAAACTATAGACCGAATCATATATGGAATTTACAAACTCATGGGGAAATCAATTTAGAGCAGAATCCTATTCTATGCTTGAATTTCCTAATACGTATTATTTAGCTTACCGGGATCTTCCGGAGATTATTTCAAAACATGTGAAAGGCAAAAAAGCTATTGATTTTGGATGCGGGACCGGACGCTCTACCCGTTTCTTAAAACAATTTGGCTTTGAGGTAATAGGTATTGATATTGCTCAGGATATGCTTGATATAGCAAAAAAACTAGACATAAATGGGGATTATCAGTTGGTTATAAATGGTAAGTATAGCCACTTAGGAGTGGAACAATTCGATTTAATACAATCGATTTTCACTTTTGATAATATCCCAGGTTGGGAGAATCGAACTCAAATTCTCGTATCCTTACATGATTTGATGAAACCAACTGGTAGAATGATTTGTTTGGATTCCACACCTGAGCTATACACAAATGAATGGGCGTCTTTCACCACAAAAGATTTTCCTGAAAATTGGCATGCTAAAACAGAAGATTTAGTACGTGATATTATGTTAGATGTAGAAGACCGTAGACCAGTAGAAGATATATTTTGGACCGAATCTGATTATCACAAATTGTTTGATTTGGCAGGTTTAGAGATTGAAGAAACTTACAAACCCTTAGGTCGTGATAATGAGCCTTATACTTGGATCTCGGAAAAGGAGATTGCACCTTGGATTATTTTTGTCATAAAAAAGAAAAACATTTAATATCTTAAGAAACTTTAAATATCCCAAGACAAGATTATTAAAAAAAACGGCACATAACATGACATAATGAAAATAGCAATTACAATACTTGGACTTCTCAACGGAGGTTGGATGTTGACAGATGGAATTTATGTTTTATTGAAAGGTAAATACATCGGACCAGACAAACCAGGACCTTGGGCAACTTTGTTTTACAAACTCAACATTGATGTTTTTAAATTGGGACCCCTTTCCATTTTATTTGGCGTTGTTTGGTTGACATTTATTTTAGGGCTTTGAAAACACTTGTTATTGAGCCGTCAACGCAAGGATATTCCGGTACTCCTCTTGCGAAAAAATTGGGTATAAAAAACGGCTTCAAAATCCGTTTAGTAAACCAACCTGACTATTATTTTCAGTTGTTTAACGATATGCCCGAAAACATAAGGATACTAACTGACAAAAAGACCAAGAAGAATTTAATCCACTATTTCACAAAGCAAGCGAAAGACCTCTACAAAGACATTTCATTCTTGAAATCTGAGATTGAGGCAAACGGAATGATTTGGATTTCGTGGCCTAAGAAAGCATCAAAAGTGCCGACAGACATAACAGAAGATGTGGTGAGAGAATTAGCATTGACGAAAGGGCTTGTGGACATAAAAGTTTGTGCAGTAGACGAGATTTGGTCAGGATTGAAATTAGTAATTCCAGTGAAAGACAGAATTGCCAGCCGCTAACACGGTCTGCAAGGCTACTAACGACCACAATTATAACCAGCAGACAAAAATGAATAGAGACATTTCGGACAACATTCTTAAAACTTTGACAACTTTTGGGTTACAATCAATCCAGACACAAAATTTGTTTTTAGAAAGTTGTGTTTTAAAAAGCTACAATAAAAATGACATCATTTTCTCGGAAGACAAAAAGAACAACAATGAGTATTTTTTATTTGAAGGTGTTTTGCAAAGGTTTAATGCGAACGAAAATGGTGAAAATGTAACTACTGGTTTTTATTTACAAAATGCGGTAATTACACCTCATTTTGCAAGAACGATAAAAGGTAAAAACATTTTTTCACTGCAAGCTTTGACAGAAGTTCAAATTGGCGAAGTCCCTGTTGCTATTTTTGATAACTTACGATTTGGCAATAAAGATTTTCAACATTTTGGACAACATGTTATTGAACAGGAACTATCCAAAAACATATTAACTGATATTGCTTATAGAAGCAGTAACGCCAAAGAACGGCTCTCTCTACTAAGAAAAACCTATCCTAATATTGAGAATCTTATCCCACACAACCTCATTGCTTCCTACCTTGGCATAACTAAGGTTTCTTTTAGCCGGTTGAGAAGCGAATTTGCAAGACAGTAGCATTTCTTATCAAATGATAACAACGCTCTGATTTTTTACCTCCAATTTTGCATCGTCAAATTTATAAAACGATGAAGCAAATCGAAGATTCAAACACCCGTAAATTTTTAATAGGTAAAATCAAGCCAATCTGGTATCTGGTCATAGGAGTTGCAACCTTATCAGCAACTCATTTGTCGTTTAGTGTCGACTTAATGGCATGGATAGCGAGCGTTCCTTTTTTAATTTACCTTAGCCTTACACGTGGCTTAAAGTCAAGATTAATTTTTGTTTTAGCACTCATTATTGCGTGGTCGGTTGTGGTTACTAAAATTGTAACTCCGCCTATCCCCTACCTTTTAGTTTTTATGTTTTCTGTTCCTATTAGTTTGTTTCACCTACCTGGATACTTATTGTGGGACAGATTTAAGCAACACAAATGGTCATTTCTTTTATTTCCTGCTGTGATGACTATCATGGAATGGGTTCAATACATCTTTACTCCATTTGCGAGCTGGGGTGTTGCTGCTTACACGCAAAATCACAGCCTCTCTTTAATGCAGTCGGTTTCATTATTTGGAATGCCCGGCCTAAGTTTTTTGATTTATTGGTTTAATATTTCAATAACTGAAATTGCAGTTAAAAGAAAGGCAACACTTTCAACGTTTCAACTTCCTTTATCAGTGCTGCTGATGCTTATAGTATTTGGGGCACTGCGTTATGATATAAGCAAATCGAAAGGAAGTAATACAATTACAGTGGCAGCTGTTGGCACAGATTCAGAGGTTAGCGGTTTACCCTTGCCATCCATGGAAAGTAACGAAAAAGTTAAATCCGTTTTGTTCCAAAGAACAAGAATGGCTGCGAAAAGTGGAGCTCAATTAATTGTGTGGAATGAAGCAGCAATTTTTATTTTGCCTGAAGAGGAATCGATTTGGTCTGATTCTTTAAAAGCTCTGGCTTCAGAACTGAAAATTTCATTAGTTGCCGCTTATGTGATGCCTGTTTCACAAACGCCCTTAAAATACGAGAACAAATATTTATTTATTGATTCAAAAGGCACAATTACATATTCATATCACAAACATCAGCCCGTGCCGGGCGAACCTGCGATAAATGGAGAAGAACCTCTAAAAGTTTTTGATGTTGCCGGGTCGAAAACAGGTGGAGCAATTTGTTATGATTATGATTTCCCTTATCTCGCAAAGGGATTTGGTAAGTTAAATGCAGATATAGTTGCTGTTCCTTCCTCTGACTGGAGAGGGATTGACCCATTGCACACAAGAATGGCAGCTTTCAGAGCAGTTGAGCAAGGTCATTCAGTTTTGCGGTCAACAAGATTTGGGCTTTCTGCCGCAATCACTCCATACGGAGAAATGATTTCGCAAATGAGTAGTTATGATAACAATGACAAAATTATGATTGCACATTTACCGGTTAAAGGTGTTACAACAGTCTATTCTTTTATTGGGGATAGTTTTGTTTATCTCTGCATTGGTCTTATTGTCTTTCTATTCTTAAATATTTTCCGTTTTAGAAAGCTGAACTTGACCGACTAATACAAATCAAATTGAAAACCTATTAATACTTTCAGAACTCCGCAATTGCACGTCTGAACTCAGCCCAGCAGGTAACAGCAAGCTAATAAAACTATGACACTCATTAAACCCTGGCCATATATTAAAGATAATCCTTGTCCAACTTGTTATAGCTGGATACCGAAAAATTCCCCATGCAATCATAAGAAGTATACATGCCCGACTTGTGGACGAGAACAATGTGTTCTTCACTGGCCTTATCCCATGAAAACGGAAAAAGAGGCCATTCATTTCCTAAAATCAGCAGAAATGAAAACTAACAAAAAATGCTTCGTAAGACACATTAACATTGGAAAATTTGAAAAGTGGAAAATATTTACAAGTGAAGACGATTATCAAAGCTATATTAAAACAAGACAACACAAAAGGTAAAATAATATGACAAGAAAAGTAAAAATTGACAAGGGTATTTACGAAATAAATGATGAAACCAAAACATACAAGTTTCATAAAAGGAATCATGACTGGGAACGATTAGATGATGATGAAAATGAGAAAAATAAAAAATCAATTGACGGATATACAAGAATTTTCAGAGATGGAAGAGAAAAGATGTTTATTCGGTCAGAACATCCATAAAAAATAGCCGGCGCCCAATAAGTAAGGCTTCGTGTGGCGTAGCCTAACATGAAGCAGTGTTGCACGAAATCCGGTTGTGCAGTCTCTGAAACGGTAAAAATCAATGGTGATTCAATAATTCCAGGCTATTCCGGAAGAGTGAGAGGCGATACTATTCGACGGTTTTTCAGAACCGATAAATTGTCAAGATGGTTTTAACGGCACCATGATAACCTGGTATGTGCGAATGGAGTTTTACCTCTGTTACGGCAAAACTTTTAACAGGGTGAATGGTAATCGAATAAAATCGTATCGTATCACTCAGGTAAAATTTTGATACATTTGAAATTAGGTTATTATCAGGTAATCATTAAAAAATCTGCCATGAGAAAATTTATTTTGCTGATCCTATTCATTTTCTCTGGTACCCTGCTGTTTTCCCAGACTAACGGTTTCGTTGCTGCCTACGATTCCATGCACCAAAGGTTTCAAGTCTATTATGCCTTCGGGGAATGGAAGGCCATAGATTGGAATGCCCTGAACAACCAGATCAGGCCTAAAATCGTAAATGCCGGAACAGCTTCCGATACCAATGCTTTTTATCTTGCATTACGGGAATACGTTGCTTCAGTGCCGGATGGACATATTTCTGTTCGCGGTGACGGGTGGGAGGATCACAAAGCTTATGCCCGTTATCAGCAGATCGGGGGAAGTTACGGATTTGCCCTTATCGGACTGGATGATGGCAGTGTTGTAACCCGCCTGGTTAATCCGGGATCACCTTCTGCCCTTGCCGGAATGCATTATGGAGCAGAGATCCTGGAAATTAATGACATGCCCGTGAATGAAGTGCTGGATACCGTCTCCGTTTTATGGGCGGAAGCAAATCCCGCGACCCTGGAATGTAAAAAACTGAATCAATGCCGATTCATCGGAAGGGTTCCCATCGGTAAAACCATGAAAATAAAGTTCCGTAACCGTGACGCCTTTGACCCTGCTACAGCAACCCTAACAGCCGTTGATGACAACAATGCTACGTTTGACCAGACTTCCCTGTTACCCGTGGATCCCGGGCCTACCGTGTCTTATAAGATTCTTCAGCCCAGTGGTTACGGGTATCTTAAACTGACCAGCGAAGGTGGAGATTCTGCCACACTGGCTAAAATTTACACTGATTTCAGGGAGGCGATCACGGTTTTTAACAACGCCGGTACTCCCGGAATGATCCTCGACATGCGCGTGAACACCGGTGGAGAAGATATGCTGTCAGCAGCGCTTTCTGGATTTTTTTCCACCGATACTATCCTGTATGAATATCAGAGTTATTATAATCCCGGCAGCGGCCTATTTGAACTGTACCCATTACTTCTTCAACATTTCAATCCACAAACCCTGGGTCCCTATACCAATCCGAAATACCCCAATGGCGCCTTATTCACTGAACCTCAGGGCTTGTATTATTCAAACCCGGTGATGGTTCTTGTTGGCCCGCGCAATATCAGTTCCGGAGAGGGGATCCCGATGTCGCTTCAGCGGTTACCCAATAACAAAGTGGTCAGCTTCTACGGAAGTAATGGCTCATTTGGCATGATAGAATGGTGGTCGATCCATTTTCTTTACCCTCCACCCGATGATCTGTACTTAAGATACCCCGTCGGGCGCTCTCTGGACAAGAATTTGAAAATCCAGGTCGACAGCGATTCAACCATGCTGGGCGGTATCGTACCCGATATCCGTGTTCCTCTGAACGATACGGTCATCGATCAATTGTATATCGACAGTATAGATGTAGAACTGAATTACGCGATCAGTGAACTTAATTCCGTATTAGGAATTGACGAACAGAATCGGAGTGCCACGGGCTTGATCCTGGAGGAGATCTTTCCTAATCCCCTCAAATCCCCGGCCACGATTTCGTACCGTTTGGACGCTGCTGCCGTTGTTTCTTTATCGGTTTATGACCTGACCGGGAAACTTGTGAAAACGCTTGTCGATCATCCCCAGCAAGCCGGACGATATACCATTAAATGGAATGCAGAAAATGTCAAACCCGGAGTCTATTTTTTCCGGATCCAAAGCGGCAAATATAGTATTACACGAAAATGTATTGTACAATGAAAACAAAATCAGTTTTATTCCGCTTGATCCTTGGATTAGTTTTAATATCGGCTTGTTCCTGTAAAAAGAACGATCCGGATAAAATTCTGAATGATCAGATGGTTTCGGAATGGGAACGCGTGAGCGATTCAATACTGGCCAATACCCGGATACCCGGTATGATCGTTGGGATCTGGGCTCCCGACAGGAATCTTCAGTGGGTAACCGGAAAAGGCAAAGCCAACGTGGCTACCGGTGAAAAGCCGGTGCCAACCATGAAATTCCGGATCGGGAGTATTACCAAAACCTATACCTACACGGTTCTTCTCCAGCTTACAGATGAAAATAAAATAAATCTTTCAGATAAGCTCAGTGCCTGGTTTCCGGATTTTCCCATGGCCGGCAGCATCACCGTCCGGATGCTGTGCAATCACACCAGCGGCATCCCTGATTATACGGAAACCATGCCGTACATGTATAGTCTGATAACCAATCCGTTAAAAAAGTGGACCGGACAGGAATTGGCCGATCTGGTTAAATCGGAGCCTTTTTATTTCTCTCCCGGAACGGATTTTAAATACTCAAACACCAATACCATTCTTGCCGGGCTGATTATTGAGCAGATCACCGGAAACTCCCTCGCTACGGAAATTCAGCAGCGGATACTCGATCCCCTTCACCTGATCAATACGAGCTATCCTTCCGATAATAATATGCCGGGTTCTTTTGTTCACGGCTATGATTGGGTATGGGAAAGCGATACCTCCGCCATGCCCGATGTAGCTGAGGTGTATGATCCTTCCATGGCAGGCGCTGCCGGTGCCATGATTGCCGATGTATATGACCTGAAAGCCTGGGTTGAACATCTTTACAAAGGTACCTTGCTGAAAGCGGAAACACAGGTTCAGCGGCTCATGACGATTCTTGCTCCGGGTGAAGATTGTGAAGAATATGGTTTGGGAATCATGTTTAAAACAAATCCTCCGATGTGGGGCCATACCGGAACCATCCCGGGGTATAAAAACTGGGCGGGGTATTGTCCATCGGAAAATGTCACCATTGTGATCAGTTATAATGCCACCTCTGCCAAGCCAATGGTCCTTGCATCCAGGCTAATGAATATTTACCTGGAGGCTACAAAAAAATAAAAACAATAAATGATATTTCAGGTAATCAAATAAAAATAGAAAGAGGTAATTTAAGTTCAGGAATTTACTTCTATGAATTGAAAAATGGCCCACTTAATATCTCTAAAGGAAAACTCATAATTATCGACTATTAAAAAGCAAAACCCTTAACCAGTAATCTACTTGATCTGCTTCAGATAATGGTACAACTCGCTGTCTGTGGTGAGGATCAGGCTGGTTTTGTCATCAAACGATTTTTCTAGCTTGATTATCAATGAATTAAGAAAAATTTTCATCGATTCTGCCATTTCCCCGGATAATGTATTGAATAGTTTATATATATTGGCATTTATATATTGACTTAAAACTTAAACATGATGAAAAAGATTTTTTGCTTAATCCTAAGTATTTGCCTTTTCGCCCAAATAGGATTTGCCGGCGGAATTGTTACAAATACAAATCAAAGCGCAGCATGGGTGCGATCTTTAGTCCGAGATGCATCCATTAATACTGATGCCGTTTATTTTAATCCTGCAGGAGTTGCCAGAATGGCAGACGGGTTCTATATTGAAGTGAGCAATCAGACCATCACGCAAACAAAGACCATCACTAACGGATACCCGCTGCTCAATGGCAATACGTTTATCGGCAATGTTTCTGCACCTTTATTCCCTACGGCTTACGCGGTGTATAAAAAAGGCAATTTTGCCGTTCATGCCGGATTTGGAGTAGTTGGCGGCGGCGGAAGCGCAGAATACAAAACCGGGTTACCTTCTTTTGAAATTCCAATTTCCGGCATCCCTTCATCCCTTACTGCAAGTGGTATTCCGACCAACAAGTACGCTGCAAACATTTATTTTAGCGGAACATCCTCTTATATGGGCATCCAGCTCGGGGCTTCCTATAAAATCAACGAATTTATTGCCGTAGGTTTAGGGGTCAGATATATCACGGCCAAAAATACTTACCAGGGACATATCAGGGACATCATGATTAATCCTAATTATCCGGCGGTAGGTTTTAATGGAGCGATGGTTTCTGCTCCTCAATTTTTCACTACTATGCAGGGAGCAGCTACAAACGTAGCGACTTTGGCAACAACTGCCGCAACAAGCATGCAACCCCTCATAACCGGAGGTGCAGGGATTTTGACATTTGCTCAAGCTCAAGGTATAAATGCAATTAGTGCAGCACAACGTGCTCAAATGGAAGGTGGTTTACGTCAGTTGGGAATGACTCAAGCACAAATCGATGCCTTGACAATTGCACAAGCACAAGGAGCTTATTCAAATTATGCCACTGCTTATTCAGAAAATGCTGCAACTATGGGTGTTTATGCCGCTAAAACAGCTGATGTTGAAGTTGATGCTTCGCAACAAGGAAATTCTTTTACACCAATTGTAAGTGTTGATTTATCCATGCTTGACGGTAAACTGGGAATTGCTTTAAAATACGAGTATAAAACACCCCTTGAACTGAAAAATGCAACAACAATCGATGGTTCAGGTATGTTTCCGGATGGTAAACTTGTTCCTGCAGAAATGCCTTCTTTATTTTCTCTTGGCGTGCGTTACAAAATTTCGGATAAATTCCGCACCCAGATCGGTGTGCATTATTACCTCGACAGAGCTGCTAAATATGGGAAAATTGATGCAGTATCAAAAGACTTTGTTACAAACGGTGCTGTTGTAACAAGAACAGACGGAACCAGCGGTGCTTACCTGGACGGAAATTCCTATGAATTGGGAATTGCTTTGGAATATGATGTGGCGAAATTTCTTTCACTGAGCTGTGGATACCTTAACACAGCATCTGCTCCAACTTCTGCTTATCAATCCGATTTAAGCTATAGTTTGAAAACCAGTACGTTAGGATTTGGAGCAGTTGTCCATGTAATAAATAAATTGGACTTAAATCTTGGCGTTTCTCATACTTTTTATACCGAGGGCAATAAAGTTATCAATTATCCCGGTGTAGGTGCTGTAACTGAATCGTACAAAAACAATACAACAGTTTTTGCAATTGGTCTTGGATACAGATTCGGAAAATAGAAAAGGAAAAATTGAAAAGAAAAAGCTCTCCATGCGAGGGCTTTTTTTATAAACACCGAGATGATTAGCAAAAGGTATCTCCGTGTTACTCCGTGATCTCCATGTCTCCGTGGTGAGTGATTTCAATATTTAATTTTACCTTGCGTTTCAAAATAGAATAAGACCAAAATGAAAAACATTCTTATATTACTCTTTTCTGTATTTTTTATCGGCCAATCATATTCACAAACGATCATTCTTCCGGTTGTAAATATTAAAAGTCATAAAACTTTAACCATTGAAAAAATCGAATTTTCCGAAAATCAAACCCTGATTTTCTTAAGTATTGAAAATCAAAAAACCGAAGGAGAGGCGTGGTTTTGTGCCGATGAAAAAATCTATATCAAAAATACGCAGGGAACTGAAATGTATTACATGACAAAATCTGAAGGAATTCCTACTTGTCCGGAGAAATATAAATTTAATAAACCAGGCGAAGTTTTACAATTCAAATTGATTTTTCCAAAAATTCCGGCAAACATTAAGGAAATTGATATTGTTGAAAATTGTACCGACAACTGTTTTTATTTCTATGGTGTTATTTTAGATGCTGCTCAAAATGCTGATATTAAGCTTTTTGAAAAAGGTGTAACTTTGTATACTAATAAAAAACTGGATGAGGCTGTAAAATGTTTTCTTGAACTGACTGCAAATATAAATGACAAAAAATCAAATATATACGGTTATTCTTTGTATTTTATACCCTTAATATATTTTGAAAAAGGTGACAAGGAAAATGCAAAGAAAGAGTACGCTAAATTAGTAAATTCTTCAATAACGGATAAAGGTTATTTTATTGAAAAATTGAGCAAAGAAGAGTTTTTTAAAAATTTGAAATAAGGAAGACAACACGGACTTGATCGCCACCGAGGTTGCTTTGAAGATGATGCGATCCGGCCATCTGGTTGAAGTCAGCTGAATAACCGGTAATCTACTTGATCTGCTTCAGATAGCGGTACAACTCGCTGTCAGTGGTGAGGATCAGGCTGGTTTTTTCATCAAACGATTTTTCAAGGGCTTCCATGGCACGTGAAAATCCATACAGTTCCCGGGCAGCAGCAGTTTTGTTATAGGCTGCCGCATAGATGGACGTTGCTTTGGCATCGGCCCGCCCCCGGATCTGTTCAGACTCCCTGACTGCTTCTGACTGGATCTTGGCCAGGTCGCGCTCCTTGTTTCCCTGGATCTTCCGTGCTTCTCCCTGTCCTTCTGATCTGAACTGATCGGCGATACGGTTTCGCTCGCTGATCATCCGGTCGTACACATTGTTGCGAACCTCCTCCACATAATTGATCCGCTTAATCCGGAAGTCCAGAATGATGATCCCCAGGTCGGTGCAACGCCCATTGGCCTTTTCAAGAATCATCTTTTCAATCTTTTCGCGCCCAACCTTGATGGAATCCAGCGATTCAATCTCCTGGAGGTATTCTTCTGAAATCTCCGGGGTTCGGTTCGACGACCTGATAATATCGAGAAGTTCGAAACTGGCTACGGCATTCCTGGTTTCCCCGTCCAGGATATCATCGAGGCGGGATTGCCCCGAGCGTTCATCCCGAAGGCGGACATAAAACTGCAATGGATCGGTAATCTGCCAGCGTGCATAGGTTTCAACGAAAATAAATTTTTTATCCTGTGTAGGTACCTGGTTGGGATACCCATCCCACTTGAGATAGCGTTTATCAAAACGCTGAACTTTCTGAATGACAGGAAGTTTATAATTCAAACCGGGGTGTGTTCGGGAACCTCCGACCGGTTTACCGAATTGGGTAACAATGGCCTGCTGGGTTTCGTCAAGGATAAAGACACTTCCGAAAATCAGGATGAGGAGTACCAATACTCCGATACTATAGGCGATATACTTCGTTTTCATAGCTTACTTGATTGGGTTATTGATTTTTCTGTCCATGTTAAGCAACGGCAAAACATTGTTGCCCTTTTCATCCACTACGATCTTATCTCCGATTTTGGGAAGGATTCTTTCGAGGATCTCGAAATAGAGCCGTTTTTTAGTCACTTCCGGAGCCTTTATATACTCCGCGTAGAGTGAACTGAACCGGTCGGCCTCCCCAATGGCCCGGTTTACCCGGTTGAGGGCGTAAGCTTCGGCCAGTTGGATGGTCTCCTCCGCTTCCCCGCGTGCCCTTGGGATCACCTGATTGTATTCCGACTCAGCCTGATTGATGAGTGTTTCGCGTTCCTGCTGGGCCTGGTTGACCGCATTGAATGAAGGCTTTACCTTCTCGGGAGGATTCACATCCTGCAGAACGACCTGTTCGATCTGCAAACCATTCTCGTACTCCACACACATTTGCTGCAGAAGGGTTTCAACGTTTGAAGCCACAGCCTGCCGGCCAACCGTGAGCACCTCATTGACGGTACGGTCGCCCACCACCTTTCGCATGGCTGCCTCCGACATATCCCGGAGGGCATCCTCAGCATCACGCACCTTAAATAAATACTTATACGAATCCATAATCCGGTACTGGACCACCCATTCAACATCCGCCAGGTTCAGATCACCGGTCAGCATCAGCGACTCATCTCCAAAGTCCTTATCGGAATAAACGGTGCGGACACCAGGCGTTACGGTGCGGAATCCAAACTCCAGTTTCAATTGCCGCTGAATCGGGATTTTGTACATTTTCTCCAATCCCAAAGGAGCGATAAAACTCAATCCGGGCTGTACCGTCCGGTTAAATCGACCCAGAAAGAGTACAACACCCTGCTCCTCCGGCTTGATGGTTTTCACCGATGTAGCCAGCATCAACAACACCAGCAATCCGAGCAGGACCTTACCAATGTTGCCACGTACCCAGGCTAAATAGTATTCAGCCCGCTGATTCATTCTTGTCATAGCTTCAACTTTAAAACTCTTAAGATAAGTAAATATTCCGGTCTAATTGGAAAAGAAATGCCTGACGTCTAAGATGGTCTAAATCCGTCACTGTTTTAGACGCCAAATGGTATCCTCTAAAAGAATATTACCATCTCTTCTCAATTCCCGGAGTTCAAGAAATTACTGGAAACAGATTGATTGTTTTCTGAACCGAATCCCCTCGGATTGGGCCGTTCTTTCAGTTAATCAAGATCTGGCTATTGTTTAATCTGGAAGCCGACATAATAAACTCCGATGATTTCGCCATCAGCGTTTTTAATCGGTTCATAACCGGTTTCATATTGATTGCCAAGAATATCAACGACCCCATAGAACGGTTTGCTCTTCCGTATCATCAGAATCACGGGGCCATTGGGATCCAGTTGAGTACCAACGGCGCGATGGCCTTCCTGCATCACATCGGTACTAATTCGAATGAATTCATTGCCCTTTTTCACAAAGAACGTGGCTGTGCAACCATACTTGGCCTGCAATGAGTCAACCAGCACATAGTTGTTGTTCATCTTGGTCGTTCCGAAAAACAGTGAGTCTTCTACCACTTTGGGCTCGCCGAGCTTCGCGGCACTGGCTTTCATGACGTTCAGAGCCTCTTTGATTATTGCCGAATGCTCAGTCTTTGATGAACATCCCACCAATAGTCCAATAATAAAGAGCACTACTGTCAGCCTGCTACAATGTTTTAAAAAGTTTCTTAACATTTCATACCTCCTATTGTTTAGTGAATATTAAACTACTCCCCATTTCCTGACCACGGGTTAACAAATATACGTTTATTTTCCTTTTCATTTTCCTAATGATTTCCCTTTCTAAATACTCTTCAACCCGGCTTACATGAGTACCCAATTTCGGGATCAGGAACAGAAATGTTAATATGCAGAATTATAATTGCTTATCATCCGTAACGGATTGCTCAATGTAAACCATAACCGGCTGCTCAATTACGCCGTTTTATCTATATTGGGGCTGCTGCCAGCATATGGTCATCTGTTGCCCATGATTGGCACGCAACAGCCGACAATGTTGCTTTGGTAACAGGAGTTTTATGTGGCCTTGCTTGTGCAATTGGTTGTGTCTTTGGTGGTTGGCTGCATGATAAGTATAATATTACAACAATGTTGCGGGGAGAAACTTTTTTGGGTTTAGGCTTTGCTATTATCTCGCTTTTTATCCTATCACAAACAAAGAGTGAATAAAATATTGACCTTATCTGAGCAATCCATTTCAAATGAACCTTTTCAATAAACTGACCGGTGATGGTTGAAACATCTTCAGGCTCGTCGAGCACAAACTGATACGGACAAGGAATCAATGATTAATCATTAACTTTTTCAAATACAATTCTATAATGCTCGAAAATTTCTTTTTCAAAAAGAATTAAGTTGGCATCTGTCTTCCATCTTTGTATAAATTCCCGAAAAGGCTTACTCGTTAGATATTTAGGAAGCAGGGAAGCAAAAAACAAATACTTTTTGAGGTTAAATTTTTTAATTGCTAGTGACCATCTTTCAATGGTTTCAATGTAATCCAACCTGCCACTATCGATTGATATTACTTTAAAGTGTTTTACAGAAGGATTAATTATTCCTTCTTTGCCATAAGGGAGCCAGGAGCCGGAAAATATCTGACATAATATATCTATCAATTCTTCATTTGTAAATTCCTTTTCCCAAATATTGGTTTTATTAAACTGGATATCTTCAAATTTAACCATGTTAGGTCCAAATACCATTGTTTGACAATAAAAACGTCCACCAACCGGCAATAAGTCAGCTATTTGTTTAAAATATGTTTTATAGATTTCTTCTTGCAGTCCGGCTTTATACTGTTCAATAGAACATAAATGTTCTGTGCTTCCCATAGCCGTTACAACATCAAACTTTCCAAATGTTTCCGGAGTTATATCTTTAGAATCCATATGGATAACGTTCAAGCCATTCTGTATACATGCATCGGTCTGTCCTTTAGCTAATGTAACGCCGTAAGTTTCCGCACCGAGCTTATCTAAATAATCAATAAATGCGCCCCATCCGCATCCTAAATCAAGAACTTTCGTACCATTTTTTATATTACATGCATCAACAACAAACTGATGTTTTTTTAATTGTGCTTCTTCGATGGTCATGGAAAAATCACCATCAAATCTTGCGCAACTATAAGCACATTTTTCGCCTAAACTCAAACGAAAACTCTTATCTATCAGAGTATAATGTGCATCTAAATCTTTTTGTGTTGCCATGTTTTTGATTTCCTATTCAGAATCGGCACAGAGGCTGCTTCCTCGGGGATTTTGTCATAACAATCTGCCAAAGCTGATTATCGCGGCAACGGAATCCTCCAGATCCTCAAAAACGAAAATTCCTTCCATAGATTTCGCAACCAGGCTAACCGATGGTAACATGCCATTCGGGAAAATATACCTGGCGCTCCAGGGATTGAAATAGGCTGAGCTATTGTTGATTCCGATGGTATGCAACAACGAAATGCCATCTTCCTTAAGGCATCTGTTGCATAATTCCATGTATGTGCGGTAATTCTTGAATCCGACATGCTCACAGAATCCGACTGAAATAATCGCATCATATGAACCTTCGGCCTCCCTGTAATCTTGCTGCCGGATCTCAACCGGTAATCCGGAACAAAGTTTCTTAGCCAGGCTGACCTGCTCGGTGGAAATATTATATCCAACCACCCTGACATCAAATACTTCGGCGGCATATTTAGCGAAACTTCCCCATCCGCATCCGAGGTCAAGTACAGTCATTCCCGGTTTTAGCCCGGCTTTACGGCAGATCAGGTTAAGTTTGTTTTCCTGGGCCTCATCCAGATTCAGCGCGTTTTTCCAATATCCGCATGAATAAGCCAGCCGTTTGTCAAGCATGGCACGGAAAAGATCGTTGCCGAGATTATAATGCTTTTCAGCAACATGGCTGGATAATGATCTATTCTGAAAATTTAAAAGTTTAGCCCTTATAACCAACAATGCGGTTGCAAGATTCTTTGGAACCTTCTGATCCAGCCTGGCAAGCAAAACCTTGTTAATGAATTCATCAAGCGCATCGCAATCCCATAATCCGTCCATATAGGTCTCACCCAGTTCAAGCGCCGGATTGTTCAACATACGGTCATAAAGAGAAGAATCATGCACCTGGATATCAAAGGGATTATCGCCGTTTACACGGATCCCGGCAATTGCCAAAAGGCTTTCGGCTAGGTCTCTGTTTTTCATTGCCTTTAAAGATATAGCAAATCAAAGATAATCAACTAAAGGTATTTCTGTTAATTATTCTGTAGATGAGGTTATTAAAGAAATTAATTCTACATCTCCATCCAGCTTTTCCTGGGACTTCGTCAATCCGGGCGATTTAAGCCAGGATCGAATTCCGGTCCTTGTGGCTTACAGGAAACATCGGAAAAACTGGCAACCTCTGCTGATAAAAATTGATCAAACCGACCGGCATTCTCACGCTTCTTCCGAAATCAGAAAGCATTGGGGTGATTGGAATAGATGGAAAAGAGTATCCAATACCAACCCAAGAACAGGTTGTAGACCTATTTGCTCATAATAGAGAGCTTGTAGGCAGAAAAGTTCCACAAGGGTTTGATCGTTTAGAATTAACACCCATGGCAATGCCAGCACCCCTTCTTATTGACCGAATGAAGGCAGCTATTCTTAAACACGCAGCAGAAGGAAAAATTTATCAAACCAGACGTTCTCCTTCAGATCCTCTAATACCTGTTCGTGTCAATACCGAAAAACAGGTCTGGATATGGGATACCTTAAGACAGGCACTAGATACAGATGAGCTTGTATATTTTCCTCAAGAATATTCAAGCAATCATCGGGGACAGAGCAAATTAGAAGTAGTCAATAATGGACGTATTTGTGCCGTTCCAGGCAATAGGCTTTGCACCAGGAGTTGGGGTGGGTCCTCCACGTTGAGACTGCTTAGGCCAAAACAGGATTGAAAAACCGATAAAATTCAAAAGAAGAAAGAATCAGGAACTTTTTCCGGCTCGTCCACCCTACCAATGGTTTAAGTGTACTTTACCTGTTTGGGTTAAGGTATGACAACCACTACAGGATGGTTTTGTTTTAGGATTGATATTAATGAAGTCATGGGATGGATGGCAATCTATGCAACCGAAACCTTGATGATAGGTCGCAACATAAGAACGGCTGTCACCTCCTTGTGGTCCCAAGTTGATGCCGTCGACAATAATTGCAGGGTCACCGCCTTGATCGGCAGGATCATGGCATGAGTTGCAAAGCTTTGTTGCCTGAACCGCAAGCGTTGTCTGATCTGGATAAAAATAGGTCGAAGTATCACTACTAGATAAAGAGATAACCTTCTGATAGGCAGCAGGTAATGCCGACACCTTAGTGTAACCGGCGCTCCATTGCCCATCCAGAAGAGAACCATATTTCGCGAGCTTTGCGGTATTGGTTGCCCCCGGGTCGTGGCATACCTCACACTTCGTTGCCTTCCAATCGCCTGTGTTCCGCACTGTCCAGGTACCAACCGGTTGACCAATCTGATCCACCGGTGTTACAAAATGAGTCACACCGAGCGAATACTGGAATGGAGAGTGACACTTCAAACAATCATCGTTGAGCAACTCAGCGGTGTTGTGATCCACGTTAGTCAAAACATCTGTTGCGGATAGGGCATGAAAATCAATCGAACTTGCCCATTGACTCTGCTCTGTTGAATGACAGCTTCCACAATTTGCGTTAGCCACGTGAGGATTTTGAGGTTCCGTGTTTTCTTTCTTGCACGAACCTACTAAAGTAATTAGTGCAAGACCCAGAAATAATTTTTTCATGATTATTTGGTTTTTGGAAAAGTTTAAAAATTGACTAATCTTCTTCTACTGATGTTAATCACATTGCGCCATGTTAAAGACCAAGCCCATCCATTGTCCTTCAAGCTGCTCATTTAAGCCACTTTTTAGCTGTTATTCAAAGATAGCTTTTTTTGTGTAAACTTTATTGAGATTTAGCCAGGTCAAATATCTGGAAAGATTGATCCACTTCTTTTCTGATTTGGATTGAAACATCCTTAAGATGCTCTAATTCCAATGGCTTAAAAACAAAACTTCCAGTTCGAGAACAGCCTACCCTAATGGAAACAGCTACAAACTCGTCTAGGGGTCAATTTTCTGCGTTTCGTGCCAAATACGTGCCAGAAAGGCTAATGGTTTCGCGAAATTCTGGATTGAACCAATTGAGCTCGACTTTGCTCAGGGCATAAAAATTGCTGATCTAAAATTGGCTGAACAGCTTATTGTGGAACATATTGAATTGATTAAAACAAAGTGGCATGAAGTACATGGTAGCTGAGTTAATGTTTACCGCCAGTAAAGCCTGGTATGAGAACGGTATGGTTTGCGTGTTACTGAATGACAATAGAGAGGTCAGGTTTCCGGTTTTCCTGAACAAAAAAATGAAAAATGCTTCTGTTGAACAGATCAGTGAAATCGAGATTATATGCGAAGGCACAGGACTTCACTGGCCTCAGCTGGATGAAGACCTTTCTGTAACAGGAATTCCGGAAGGCCGTTTTTAGAAGACATACTGGCCTTCTATGGGAGAACCGAACCAGACTGGAGAAGACAGAGCAACTGCCAACCTCAGCCGATAAAATCTGCCCGGGGAATATTTTCACTCAGTCAGTTGTGGTCATACCGACCAGCGATGGTTGAAACTTTTTCCGTCTTGTCCATGAATACCGCGGATGATCAGAAATTCTCCGAAAAAAAGCCTGTAAGGCTCTAATAGGATCTGACATGAACTCGGCGAGGATTTCAAAATTCATATCTTTAGTCCTGATTTAAGGAATACGAATGCGGTAATAACAATTTGATGTTAGAGGAGAAGTATTTACTTGAAGAACTAAGGCGAGGAAACAAAGCTGCTTTCACGTTACTCTTCCATAAGTACTACAAGGATTTGGTAATATTCGGGGGTAATTTCCTACATGATAAGGGTCGTTGCGAAGATATTGTTCAAGACATCTTTTTGAAATTATGGACCAATCATGAAGAATTTGAGATTGACTCATCATTAAAATCGTTTATGCTTCGGTCGGTACAAAACAGTTGTTTGGATGAGCTCAGGCACAGAAAGGTAGTGCGTGAGCACGAGTCTTACTCGGAATGGGTTGATTTTACCGACAACAATGATACAGAAAATTATATCCTATATTCTGATTTAAAAAGCAGTTTGGATGAGGCATTAAACAAGTTGCCCGAGGTATGTCGTGAAGCTTTTCAAATGAACCGGTTTGAAGGATTAAAGTACAAAGAGATAGCTGAGCGGTTGAATGTGTCAGAACGAACCATTGAAGTACGTATTGGTAAGGCCATTGGATTGCTTCGACATTACTTGAAAGCGTTTTTTGTGACTTTCATCGCGTTACTATGGTCATGAAATTTTACAATTTAATGTGGGATTTGATAATTAAAACGTCTTATCTGTACACAGAAGAATAGATATGCAAGAAAAACAACATATTGCAGAATTAATAGCCAAGCTTTTATCGGGGAACATATTGCCTGATGAAAAAAAGACTTTAATCGCGTGGTTAAGCGAAAGTGCTGAGAATAAAGCATATCTTGAACAGTTGAGAAATATCTGGCAAGTTTCGAATCCAGCTTTCCTCCCAGAGGATATTGATGTTGAAAAAGCACGGTTAAGGTTAATGCGTAAAATTGATGGAGAGTTTTGGAATGCAAGACCATTTATTATCTGGGGACAGCGTATAGCAGCAGTACTAATTATTCCTTTAATTTTGCTGGTAGCTTATCAATTTTATAAAGGCACTCATCAGGATTCAGAAACAGCCTGTCAAGAAATTCTCTCACCATATGGTATGCATTCCAAAATTACCTTACCGGATGGATCTTCTGTTTGGCTAAACTCGGGAAGTCAACTTAGATTTCCGGTTAAATTTAACGGACAGAAAAGGAAAGTTGCTTTGACGGGGGAAGCATTTTTTCAAGTTCAATCTGACAAAAGACACCCGTTTATCGTTGAAACAAAAAAAATCAGAGTGGAGGCAACTGGAACCGCCTTCAATGTTGAAGCTTATTCAAACGATTCAATAACAGCCGTAACATTGTTAGAGGGAATCGTTGATGTGATAACCAGCGATAAGAAACAGGAGAAATTACATCCCAATCAACGAGTAGTGTTCAAAGCATCTACCCCTGGATATGTATTAAATAATGTGAATGCAAAATATTGGTGTCTCTGGAAGGATGGAATTCTGGCGTTTAGAAATGAACCGCTGAAGGATGTATTCAAACGCATAGGACGAACCTTCAATGTTGATATTGTTGTAAAAGATACAGACGTGGGCCAGCAGCTCTACAGAGCGACCTTTGAGGAGGAATCGTTGGAGGAGATTCTGCGCTTATTGAAATTATCTGCGCCCATTAGGTATAAACGCTTCGGCCGGGAACAACAAGAAGGCAATTTGTTTAACAAAGACAGAATTGAAGTGTATAGCGCAAAGTAAGAAAAGGCTGCGAATTGCGTGTATATATTACTGTTGGACATTGCTGCCCTATCTTATCCGACAATCATATCATTTTTTATGTGGGGTTTTTCTTTAGAAACGTCTTCATTTTATAATGTAGTAAACTTTATAACTAACCATTTATAAACGTATGAAATCACCAACCAGAAATGAAATCAAGTTAAACCGAAAATCAGGCAGTTGGAAAATAATCCTGCGGTTCTGCCTGATTTTCACGGTCATTAGCCTTGTTCAATTTACAAGTGCTAAAGTATCTGCGCAATCCTCCAATATCAGCCTGGATTTGAAAAATGTTTCAATTGAAGAGGTTTTGAATAATATCGAATCCAAAACCGTATACCGTTTTTTGTATAACAAACAATTAGTTGATGTAAGTCGAAAGGTCACAGTTGTTTGTAAGAAGAAAAAGGTAACCCAGGTGTTAAGTGAAATTTTTAAAGATAGTGGTGTTGATTTCAGCATAAACGGGAAGCAAATTGTGCTTAGTGTAGTGCAAAAGGCAAATTCGCAACCCCAAATTAAAGTATCAGGAACAGTAAAGAGTATTTCAGGAGAAGCCATAATTGGTGCCACGATAGTTGTTAAAGGAACCCAGATAGGCACAACTTCAGATCATGTTGGCCAATTTTCTTTTGAAATACCTGAGAAATCTACCTTGTCAATTTCCTGCGTAGGATATAAAAAGCTTGAATATATTGTTGGTAACCAAAGATATCTGGATATAATCCTGGAAGAGGATTTCAAAGTTCTGGAAGAAGTAGTGATAACGGCCTTTGGTATTAAGCGCGAAGAAAAAGCTCTTGGATACGCCGTTCAAAAGGTTTCAGGGACAGGCCTTCAAACCGTTAAAGGAGTTGATATGGGAACATCCCTTACAGGAAAGATCGCCGGGTTAATGGTCAAAAACAGTACTGAATTTGCTGAAGCCCCTGAAATTCAAATACGTGGAGAATATCCTCTTTTGGTGATCGATGGGGTTCCTTATGGCAACATGACGTTACGGGATATTCCGTCGGATGATATAGAGAATTTAAGCGTATTGAAAGGGGCAACTGCCTCGGCGCTGTATGGATATCGCGGAGCCAGCGGGGCCATTATCATAACCACTAAAAAGGGAAATGCCTATAAAGGTTTGTCGGTAACTGTTAACAGCGGCACGATGTATACAGCCGGATTTCTGGCTATTCCCGAAATACAGTCTACTTATGGACGTGTAGTAAACACCGCAACGAATACATATTCAACCGGAGGAGATGGTTCATGGGGTGTACCAATGGATGGACGTGAAGTTATACAATGGGATCCGATATCAAAATCTTTTCAGGCAATGCCCTATTTGCCGAGAGGCAAAGATAATTTCAAGAATTTTTTGGAACAGGGTTATGTGCTGAATAATAATATAAATGTGGTTCAGCAAGGTGAATTTGGCAGTTTTCGGACTTCGGCCACCTGGGTAAACAATAAGGGACAATATCCGAATTCCATGTTTAACAAATTTACTTACAGCATGGGTGGAGATATGAAAATCAATAAATTCACCCTATCGTCCAATATGTCATTCAACAAGCAAACCTCACCCCATATAGGATTCAGCGGATATACAAGCTATGATCCCATGTATACCATGCTCGTTTGGTCCGCTCCCGACTATGATATTAAGGACTATAAAGACTACTGGCTGGTGCCTAACGAATCACAAAACAATAGTTACACCGACTCAGGTAATAATCCATATTTTGACAGGTACGAAAGAACCCATAGTCTAAACAAAGACATTTTGAATGGTACGTTGGCATTAAGTTATGATATAAGTTCATGGTTTAAACTAACCTTACGCTCAGGTTTTGATACCTATAGCGACCGTCAGGATATTAAGGTTTCTAAAGGCTCATTGATTAGTGCAGGATCTGCTACGGTGATACCCAATGGATCCCAAATCTGGGGGGAATCTGCCAATGGTTCATTTAATACAGGACTCAGCAGGGGCTACAGCCTCAATAATGATGCACTGTTATCTGGCAATAAAACGTTAGGTAAATTTGGCGTTGACGGCTTACTGGGTGGAACAATTTTTTACAAGCAAGATGAAGGAGTTGAAGCCTGGACAAGAGATGGACTCTCGATTCCTGGCTACTACTCTCTTAACGCATCAGTAAGTCCGGCAGGTGTTGATTCAAGAATTTACCGGCAAGAAGTAAACAGTTTATTCGGGCGCTTAGCATTGTCGTGGAACAGGTTAATTTATGCAGAAGGCACATTGCGCAACGACTGGAGCTCTACCTTATCCCTATCAACTCGCTCCTACCTTTATCCGTCTATTTCAGGAAGTTTTGTTGCTTCTGAATTATTGCCAAAGTACGACTGGTTATCCTTTTGGAAAATCCGAAGCTCGTGGACTTCTTCAAAAACACCTGCCGGCATTTACGAAATAAACTCTGTTTATTCAATCACCAACAATGCATGGGGTTCTTTATCATCAGCATCCTATCCGAATACTATTCGGGGTACAGATGTTCATCCTGAAAGCAGTTCCACTTTCGAGACCGGAACAGCTATTAACTTATTTAAAAACAGAGCCTCGGCCGATATATCCTACTATTCAAAAAGGATGTATGATGCATTGAAATCAACAGGAATCAGCTCTGCTTCAGGTTATTCATACAACTACATCAATATTGATGAAGAAGTTACCCGGAAAGGGATGGAAATTTCAGCCAATGTATCACCGGTTAAAACCAAAGACTGGCAATGCGATATTTCGGTAAACTGGTCGAAATATGCCCGCTATTATACCAAACTGGATTCAGTTTACTCCGAAGATAAACCCTGGGTAAAATTAGGTGAAAGAGCTGACAGCTACATACTATATGATTATCAAAAAGATCCGGATGGCAATATTATTCACAGCAATGGATTACCTCTCTATTCAGCTTACGAATCAAACTTTGGATACTACGATCCGGATTGGATCTGGGGTGTCAATACCAAACTAAGGTTTAAAGACTTTGAATTTAATATTTCGTTTGATGGACGAGTGGGTGGATTAGCTTCAACAACCACCGAAATGTACATGTGGCGGGCAGGTTCACATCCATCATCGCTTGTACCGGAACGCTACCTGGATGCCACTGTACCCGGATCAAAAAACTATATAGGCCAAGGTGTTAAAGTCGTGTCCGGATCTGCGACTTATGACACTTATGGCAACATCACGAGCGACACCAGGGTATATGCCCCAAATGATGAGGCTGTTACATATGAAACTTATACAAATACCCTGCACAAAGGTACAGCCTGGGGGGGGGCATCTTCGCCGCTTGATGTGTATACAACTTCATTTTTCAAAATACGGGAAATGTCTTTAACCTACAACTTGCCCAAAGAATTCTGTACCAGGTTTTATTCAAAAGGAGTTTCAGTTTCGGTGGTAGGTCAAAATGTATTTTTATGGGCCAAACAATTTAAGTATTCCGATCCCGATGGAGGTTATGAGAATTTCAGCGATCCTTCTTTGCGCTACCTCGGTTTTAATTTGAAAGTTACTTTTTAATACATCTATCTATGAAAAAGATATATAATTCCTTTAAAATAGTATTTCTCCTCATCCTTTCCCTGCTTGTCAGCTGCAGTAAATTTGAGGATATAAACACTAACCCGGATGCGACTACTCAGGTAAGTTCATCTCTGTTGTGTACAAATGTAGTTTTGAGCATTGCCAGATTTAGCGGCCGGGATGCAAAAAGTTACCTTACTGACAATGCTTTACCCAAATACATTGGTTATGCCAATGAAGGTCAGATGGGTGCACAATACAACAGCATCGGAAGCAGCAGTTTTGAAGCAATGACCATTCTTCCTGATATTGATAAAATGTTGGAATATGCGAAAGGAAGCGTCCTGGAAGACTCTTACAAAGGTGTGGCCCATTTCGCAAGAGCCTATATGTTTTTCAGGCTGACAATGGAAATGGGTGATATCCCCTATAGCGAATCCAACCTGGGTGCAACCGGAAATTATCGGCCCAAATACGATAGACAGGAAGAAATATTAATAGGAATATTGAATGAGCTTAAAGCTGCAGATACATCTTTTGCAAATGGCAGAACATTCTCAGGCGATCCGACACCCTATAACGGTAATCCTGCCAAATGGCAAAAGGCAACCAATGCACTTGCGCTTAAAATATTGATGACTTTAAGTAAAAAAGAGGGCGTTGCGTCATTAGAGGTAAAAAAACGATTTCAGGAAATTGTTGCAGCCGGTAATTTGATGGAATCAACGACCGGTTTCTTCGGGCTCAATTATTCAACCCAGAACAAACATCCATTATCGGGTACCAGCAACCTGTTTACCAGCAGGACTATCATCAGTTCTTTACTCATCAACAATTTAAAAAAATTAAATGACCGGCGCATGTTTTATTATGCGGAACCGGCAGGTGCAAAGATTTCAGCAGGTAAAACACAATCGGACACAGCCGCCTACGTTGGTGTTGATGTTTCTATGGATTATGCAAGTATGAATACCGGGCACAGTGCAAATGCATACTCGTTGCTCAATAAACGTTACTTAACCGAAGCTGCCTGTGAACCCAGGATGTTGCTGACTTTTGCAGAACAACAGTTGATTATTGCCGAAGCAATAGTTCGGGGGTGGATTACGACCGGAACTGCCCAAACATATTACCAGGAAGGAGTAAAATCGGCTCTTGCTTCAATTATGGCAACTAAATCGACTTACGCGCATACGAAAGTAATTGATCAAGTATATATTAATGGATATTTCACAGGTGAGGCCGCTTTCAAAGCTACAGAAGATGAACAATTGAAGCAAATCTGGATGCAGCGTTATATTCTAAACTTTATGCAGGATGCCCAATACAGCTATTTTGAATATCGAAGAAATGGATATCCTGAATTTCCGATCAATCCAGCCACAAGTTTGAATGAAAACAACAAAAATGGTCTGCCCTTGCGGTGGTTATATCCGGGTTCGGAAACCGATTATAACCGTGAAAATCTTGTTGATGCATTGAACAATCAATATGACGGCTACGATGAAATAAATAAAGTAATGTGGTTATTAAAATAAACGGCAGTAAAAAAGATAATTTCTAAATTTTCCTAAATTCTATAATAAAATTCAATACTATGAAAACAAAACTTCTACTTCTTTTTGTGTTTATTACCCTCTTAGGAGCGATCTCGGCAAGTGCCTCCGTTCCTGAAAGGAAAGGTTGGTGGAAATTTGATGATGCCTCCGATTTAATGAAAGCAACAATCGGGAATCCGCTTACCCCTTACGGTGATACTCCAAATGAGTCCGTGAACGGACCAGTTGATGGAAACTTAGCTATTTCTGATCCCATTGGTCACGCTTTGATTATGGATCATGGTATTGCTCCCAATGGAGGCGGCTTAAATGTGAATGAATATTCGTTTCAAATTGATTTCTATGTGCCGTCTCCAATTCCAAGTTATGTTTGCTTTTTTCAAACAGGACCAATGAATGATGCTGATGGAGATCTTTTTATTAAAGCTAATGGAACAATTGGTTTGGGTGCGCTTGGATGGTCTACAAAAACTATAGCTGCTGATACCTGGTACCGAATGATTGTTTCAGCAAAATGCGGAGAATACTACAGAGTTTATATTAATGGGGAATTATTTTTAGAGAAACTCGGTATTGCTGTAGATAGCAGACATTCACTGAAACCTCTTCCATATATTTTTGGAGATGACGATGGTGAGGATCCAACCATTTTTTGCTCCGAATTGGCTATCTGGGATGTTCCACTTACCGAAGATCAGGCGATTGAATTAGGTGACGCTTCTCAAACAGGCTTTCCTGAAAGAAAAGGTTATTGGCAGTTTGATGATTCAAATGATCTGACAAAAGCTACCATAGGTTCACCTCTTGTATTAACCGGAACTCAGACAGCAGTTGCAGGACCTACTGATTCGAATCATGCCACACTCGTACCACTTGGCAGTTATCTGACAATGAATCATGGTATTGATCCTAATTTAGGAGGTGCATTTGTAAATGAATGGACTTTGCAAGTTGACTTTTCTCTTCCAAAAACTGAAACCTGGTATGCTTTCTTTCAAACCGGTTCGCTGAGTGATGATGCAGACTTGTTTGTTTCGAGCAGTGCAAATTCATCCGGCCGCGCCCCTAATGCTATCGGAACAGCATCCACCGGATATTCCGCTAATACACTTCAGGCAAATACATGGTACAGAATGCTTGTATCAGTTAAAAATGGCGAATTTTTCAGAGTGTATATAGATGGATTATTATGGCTGGAAGGTGCTATTCAACCACTGGACGGCAGATGGGCACTGGATCCGGTACTTCAGATATTTCAGGATAACGATGGGGATGATGGGGACATTAATTGCTCCGAACTGGCTATCTGGAATGTTGCTTTGACAGCGGAACAGGCACTCGAACTGGGCGATGCCACAAATTCCAGCTCAGGCATAGGTAGTATAGCTATAAGAAACACTGCCGAATTGGGTCAGAACTATCCAAATCCATTTACAAACAATACCAGTTTCCCATACACAATTCAGGAAGCTGGAAGAGTTACTTTCAGAATTCTTGATCCGACAGGAGCACAAATTAATGTTATTGATGAAGGTATTAAATCCCCGGGTGATTATAAACTGGAATTGAATTCCAGCAAAATGGGACCAGGAGTTTATTATCTCCAGATGATCATTAATAATCGTACAAGCACCAAAAGGATGATTGTCGTTAAATAACAATCGTTTGGTGCTGGCCGCTTTTTAAGAGGGGCGGGGACAAAATCCCCAGGTTGAAACCTGGGGTTATTCAAACAGGCTGAAAAAGAGCGATATGAATAACCCCAGACTTCAGTCTGGGGCTTTGTGCCATTAAATTTCTTTATCACTCCTGAATACTCCTTCTTGTATGAAAAACAGAATCCAATGCATACTGTTCCTGTTATTTTTAATCAGAAGTAATATCCATGCAGCCATTCCGGAAAGAAAAGGCTGGTGGAAATCTGATACATCCTCTAACCTTACCAAAGCTGAAAACGGATACGGAGAATCCCTTGTTCTAACCGGTACTCAAACCTTTATTTCAGGACCGGCAGCGGGAAATGGTGCAGTGTCGGTTGGCACAGGCAGCTATTTTTACCATGAACCATCTGATTTCTCCAAATGGTGGTGGAACAAAAGTCAATGAATACACGCTTCAGTAGGATTTCAAAATACCGCAGGATGGATTCTGGCATTGCTTTTTTCAAACAACATTAACCAATTCGGATGACGGAGACTTATTCATCAATCCTTCCGGGAATATTGGTGTTGCTGCTGTTGGATATAACGATAATACCATCGTTCCAAATGAATGGTACCGTTTGCTGGTATCGGTCAAGAATGGAAATCAGTTTACCTACTACCTCGACGGGAAACTCATCCTGTCAGGAATTGTACAACCCGTGGATGGGCGATTTTCTGGATACAAACATGAGACTGATGCGGAACCCTATCTCATGACAAGAATGCTCAGGAACGGCCGAAATGATAAGTACGCCTTATCGCTGGCATACGGTTAAATTAAGCGGACTGAATACCAACATTACAGCGCAATATGGAACCACGGAGGCAAATTGGCCCGATAATAAATTGAAAGAAACCGAAAATGATTCAAGTATTGATTTTATATGCCTGTTTTTTCATCATCCGCCCTTCTCTGAACTGTGGAAAGAAATAAACAATTCAGATGCCGGTACGGTGTATGTGAATAATGTCCTCTTCCCTATCATAAAAAAATATACCAAAGTTCAACAAATCAATTTGCAACTAAAAAAATGATAAAAATTAACTAAAGCCGGATTCTAAGCATTTGTATCAAGTGGCACTATGAAAAGGAGAATAAACGTAAATTTGTTAACCCGTGTTCACGAAATGGGGAGTAGAAAACTGAACCATGCGGGGAATCAGGATCCGGTATAATTATCTTCACGATATATCCGGTTTTGAGGGAAAGGGATGTGTAGGAATTTATCTTGATGATGCCTTTTCATCGGCAGATATTATCGGGAATGTTTTCAATAAGGTAACCCGTGCCATGATGATCGGCGGGGGCAGGGATAATACTGTTATCAACAATATTTTTATTGATTGCGTTCCGTCCATTCATGTTGATGCACGGGGAATGGGCTGGATGCAGGATTTACCGGATGCCTGGATCAAGGAAGCCGAGGAAAAGGGAACCATTTTAGGTATTGCCTATAACCAGGCTCCATATAGCACACGGTATCCGAAACTGCCCAATATCCTTAGCGACGCGCCTAAAGCTCCGAAAGGCAATGTCATTTCATGTACTATTTGCTCAGGTGGCAATTGGGATAAACCTTCGGGATTTTGGGGAATATCAATCGAAGATAAGGCCCGCCCCTATCTGACCATGGAAAATAATATTGTAGCGCCAGGATCAGGGGTGCAGGATAGTTTATCGAAAAGCTTTGTGATAACCGGCCCTCTTTTTATCAATCAAAAGAATCCTGAACAAGGAAATTTCCAATTAACAGTAAATTCCCCGGCTTTGAAGCATGGCTTTAGGCAGATTCCCTTTGACAAAATAGGACTTTATGCAAGCGAATACAGGGCAAGCTGGCCAATTGGAGAAAACGGAGGCCCTGCCAACCTCAACTGATAATATTTTACGGGGCAATTCTTATAACCCACAATATTGAATCACTTTTGCCTGTTCAGCTTAATAATGACATGCGAAACTTAATATACTTATTAACGAACCTATAATCCATCTGCTACTTTTCCCAATTTTCATTGCAAGGAATATTTAAACATTTTATCCAGCGAATTAACCGAAGTGCAAATCATTATTTTATCATCCTGTGTGACACAGAATGTGAAAATCGATTTATCGAGTAATATTTTCCTTACCGGATTGCCATTCCACTCCCAAACATGAATTTCATTTGAGAAATCATCTAACCCTTTTCCAAGACCGCCCAAATCTTGAATCGTCTTTCCAATATATAGCGCATAAATGTATCGGTTTGTTGACTTAATCATTCTATAGTTTTGCATGATATCAAGTAGTTCCGGCTCCGTTGGATCATTTTTTGTCAAACCTTCCGGAAAGTGCTGACCATTATGGTATCTCGAATCGGACAGTATTTCCCCTTCCTTTGAATATATTCTTAGTATCGGGAATTTGTCGTAGACGGCGGCAAATCGATCATTGTCAGGTTTGACAGTAATTGCTTTTGCAAGTAGAGTATTACGAAAGCGTTTCTCGATTTCTCTACCAAGCTTTGGGAAATCCGGACCGAATCCACTCACCTGTTTAGAAGATGGATTATAAACTACAAATTCATTGTCCTTATCCGATATCATTTCACATCCGTAATACAAATCATTAATGCTAAATACGTGATTAATATTCATTAGCTCTCCAGGAAGGTATATCTCTTGTACGATTTTGATCGCATTGGCATGTACATTATATCTCGCCCTTTTAATTGAAAGCTGGGTTTGATAAAGAAAGTCATTATCTGATAATGGTTGCATGTAGGGATTTACAAAGATTTCCTCTCCAGGACCTTTACCTTTATGAATTTGTCCTCCCAAATAAGTCAAATCTGGCATTTTAAAAACCTGAAAAAAAATGTCTGTTCCGAGATCAACTGTTATTAATACACTATCCAATAAAACCATCCCTGCCGGAAAGAATAAAACTGGTGGTGTTATCACCTTTTCATGAATTAAGGAAATAGTTTTTGGGAAGTTTTCGTAGCGAATATCTTTCGGATAGTGTTTTGAAGAGCAACCGCTGCTTAATACTATCAAAAGAATAATAATCAATTGTTTCATATACGAAATATTTATGGTTAACCGGAAAAGCCGCTTAAACTGGCCACCCTTCGCCAATCAAGGTTGACCATCTCGCGCCGAAGTTGTTGACCACTCACTTTTGTTGTATTCAAATCGCTCATTTAAACTACTTTTTAGTTGTTGTTTAAAGATAGCTTATTTAATCTGATGAATGCGGGTTTAAAATAGTTAAAAACAGGAATTACATCTACTTGTATGTTCCCTTGTTTACTAGTGTTAAAAAAAATCGAACCCACGGTTGTTGGTTCAGATGATCTTCTTAGTGTAGAAAACAGAAAGTCTGCCAACCCCACACGAAAAGACCTGACAGGAATAAATTCTTGTTACCCTCATCATTTTAATCCTTTACATTTAGAAAGAGTTGATCAAACTGATCGGCAACAGTTGAAACTTTTTCGGCTCGCCCAAATAAACCATTCTCACTGAACAATAATTCTTTCTGTTTGAGCTTTTCCTTCGTTAAAAATTTTTATAAAGTAGATTCCTTTGCCAATATTTAATAAATCTATGTCGTATACTGTTTGCCGTTTGAGATCAAAATCAGAATAAATCCGTTCTCCAAGTATGTTGTATATTTCTATGAAGCTAATAATGCTGCTGCCGCTTATCGTAAACTTTCCGCTGCTTGGATTGGGATAAACATGAATACTTATCTCCCGAACGATAAAATCATTTATCCCAACAGCCCCTGTGTGGAAATAATAACTGGTGCTATCACCAGACTCCAGCTCAGTGCCGACGCTATTCCAATATTTATATGATTCGCTTTTTGTAAAATCGTTGGCATCGTAGGTAGCGAAGAATTGATGGTCATTCTCCCAGGCACTGCCGGTCCAGTCTTGCTCAATGGAGTGTATCAGCCGATTGTTGGCATTATAATCCATACTAATAGTCTTATAATTAACCTTCCATCCCATATTGACGGTATCCCATCGCCAATCGTAGATACTATCGAATAATTGAATTAATGAGCTCTGCTTAAGTGCCTGATGTTTGACTGGCAGCCCCAAATTCTCTTCGGAATTGATGCCGGATGTTTTCATTCCCCTATCCGCCATCCTGTCCTGAACATTTTTCAATGCGTTTGATGTTCGGCTTTGAATCGTTGATGTTGGATGTTGAAAGTTTGATGCGGGTTGTTTGTTTTGTGCAAAAGCATTAATCGATAATGCAAGGATTGCAAATAGAAGTGCTTTTTTCATTTTATTTTACCGGTGAAAAAATCTGGAATTCCCGGATGGTGGGACCTTCGGTTGCTTCTGTGATATTCAACCGCACCCGCTGTGCGGTAACAGGATTGAATGATATGTCCAATATTTCGCCCAAATTTTCGCCGTTGTAACAGGGTTTCCATTGGTTGTCCTGCCAATATTCAATCGAGAATTTGCGAATGCGCCGGAGTTCGGGATAAGCCTGTTTGATCAGGGCCCGGCCGACTAATTTCGGTGATCCGAGGTCAACTTCCAGCCAGGCAGTCTGAATTCCGTTATCCGTGGCCCAGCGGGTCAATTCATCGTCATCACACGCCTTGCCGGCAGCATAATCGGCCAAACCTTTATAGATATTGGAAGCGTGGGCTTTCTTGCCGGTGGACCATGAAAGCGATGGAAAACTCATTTTTAAGGGTTCGATTCCGCTGGCCGGACTATCCAATTCCAACGCGATGATCAGATCCTTCATCTCCGGTCCGGCATGTGGCAGGGTAATTGATATGTTTTTTTCAGTCTGAGTGACACTGACCTTACCTCCGGACAGCGCGGTCGCACGAACAATTTTCGCAGGAATAGCGGGTAATTCCAGCGTATCGCCGGGCTGATTGAGGATATGCAAATAGATCGTGTTGCCCCGGTAAGTGGACACACCGGATTTGTCTGGTTTCCAGGGACCGCCGCGCGTGCCGTAAATGCTCCTGCCGTATTTTGCAAGCCAAAGACCTATTTCATTGATCACACTCACTTGTTCCGGTGCAATCTCTCCGGTTGGCATCGGACCGACATCCAGCAGCATATTACCATCCCCCCCAGCACAGCGAATCAGCATTTCCAGGCACTGCCCGGCTGACTTCACACCGTCGGCATGTCCGCCCCACGACCATTGATCGTGCTTCGATAGGGTCATGCACGATTCCCATGGGCGCTGGTCAAAGTTGCCAACCGTCTGCTCTGGTGTGTGGAAGTCGGCCCGAGGGCCTATGACCCCTTCGTTCCATCCGCCTTGATCACCTAAGTCCAGACGTTCGTTGATGACAATGTCCGGCTGCAGCTTTCGCACAAGCTTATAGGTGGTTTCCTGGTCCCACGGAGCCGACTTTCCATCGGTATCGAACCATAGGATGTCAATCTTCCCATAATTGGTCAACAATTCAATCAATTCAGCCTGCATACGCTTTACAAATTCCGCATTCTTTTCGTTGCGGCAATCGGGATCGCGCCAATCCATAGGCGAGAAATACCATCCGATTTTCATACCGGCATCGTGTGCGGCCTTAGCCAGCTCGGCGCACACGTCGCGCCTGAAAGGTGTGTGCATGATATTGTATTCGTCCACTTTCGAGTCCCACATCAGGAACCCGTCGCAATGTTTGGCCGTGAATACCATGTATTTCATCCCGGAAGCCATTGCGGTGGCCACCCATTCTTTTGCATTAAACTTCAACGGGTTGAATTGCTTGTACAGATTGTCATACACATCAGCAGCTGTCGGCCCATTGTTAGGACACTTTGGATTTGTATTTGCGCGCGACCAGCTGATCTCCTTTTCCGTGAGGCTTACCGGCCCCCAGTGAATAAACATGCCGAAGCGCACGTCGCGCCAGCTTTGCAGCGCATCCGGCTTGGCTTTCTGCGCAGCACTGACTGTGGTCAGCATTAGTAATCCTAGCGGCAGAATTATAGTTAACAGTAATTTTTTCATGCTATATTTCGTTTTAGGGTTTTTACATTTTCGTAGCAGGAAACAGAGGCAAAATCAAATGGCATTCACTCAAAGATAATTTTTTTGTCACCAAAGATTTTAAGTTTCGTGCCAAATACGTGCCGAAAACAAAAAAGAAAAAACCGAAACTCTTGATAATCAATTGTTCCGGTTTTCGGGTTGAGTGGGAAAACGGAAAAACTCCCAGCCTTAGCCGATAAAATTGGATAGAGACAAATTCTTATAACCCTCAAAATTTTAATCCTTTACGTTTAAAATGATCGGATCAGGCTGACCTGGGGTGGTGGAGACTTTCTCTGGCTAGTCCACGTGTCACTTGGTATCCATTCGATTCAGATAGCCAGTCCGATTTTGGATGAAAACATATAGTAAACCAACATATCTGTTGACCAATCATCCACAACGGAATTTCCTATGGTATTTTCAATTTGCTTCGATTGAGTTTTGCCGATCATATCGGAAATTTCAATACAAAAGCCATTTTTAAATACCCATTTATACCCGATTTCGCCACCAAACGCCCTCGCATCATATTTATTTCCGGATGAATAATTTGAACGCCCGTATTCAAAACCGGGCCCCATGGTAATAAAACCCGAAGGATCAACTGAAACAATGGCATGATAATTTTTTACCGGCCTGATGACTGTATCCGTTTTCGCAGAATTTATTTTTTTTGCCGGAGTATAATAAACATCATCCTTTTGCTGTGCTAAACCATTGCAAAAAATAATCATTAACAGCAAAAATGAGGATGCAAAATATTTAAAATTATTTACCATATTATTTCTCCATTACTTTCTTAAATCCTAACCAGAGGCATTGCAGTTTAATTCCCGCAGGAATATTCACCATTTACAGTTACGGTATATTTACAAGTGCTGTAATTCACAACCTGGTCTACATGATAGGTATTGCCGGAATTTTGAAAGGTTAAAGTTCCGGAAGATGAGACACTGGATACATTGCCATTGGAGTCATATGAATAATGTGATGTAATATTCATCGTAACAGATCCGGACTCTTTCCCGATTCGAAAGGAATAATTATTGCAATTACCCTCGCACGTTAATGAAATTTTATCTTTCCCGCAAGAAATAATGCCTAATGCGAAAATTAAAATAACAAATAATTTTTTCATGATTGTATTGGTTTAATGTGAAAAACCAGAAATAAATATTTCGAATTATTTTTCATTTGCAGACCATGTCTAATACAATTTACAGTAACCGATTCGTCCCTAAAAGGTAAAGAATCCAGATGAAATTGCCAAATCATTTTTCTGTTGAGAAGAATTGAGGAGTAATTTATTTTAGCAGTTACGTTACAATATTGACTATCAAACAAATGTACTATTCTCTGATCCTAGTAATACCAATTTGGTGGCAAGCCAGAAAGGAGATCAATTGGCATATTCTATTCCTGATGGGTATGGACTTGGATATTTTATCGGAGGAAGACAAAGATTTATGATGATGATGATGATTAGCATGGAGTTAAGGAAGGAACCGGCAACCGCAGCCGATAAAATCTGATTAGGACAAATTCTCATAACGCTTATCATTTTAATCCTTTACATTTAGAAAGATTTGATCAAGGGGATCAGAGAGGATTGTGGCTCTGGCACCTTAACTTCTCCTTGCTTTTCCTTACCTTTCCAATATCAAAATAAATCTTTACCAGCATGGTATGTACATTTCGCTCAAGCTGACCCCTCAGCCCGCGATGTCGACTCCCCCCCGGAGGGCCACCCCGAAGGGCAGTCGTGTTTGAAAGAACCAAGAGACAATTATTAAACAAATCTATTTCTTTTTGCGCATCGAAGGTCCATCGAGAGCGATTTTATGGGAGCCGTTATAAAGACGGTCCATTATTGAATCGGCAACTGTGCTTTCTCCAATAACTTCGTACCATTTTTCCAAAGGGAGCTGTGAGGTGATGATCGTTGATTTTCGCTCATGCCGGTCCTCGATGATTTCAAGCAGAGCCATCCGGTTTTGTGCATCGAGTACCTGAAGACCAAAGTTATCAAGGATCAGCAAATCCTGTTTTTCCATCCTGGTCATTTCCTTCGGATAACTTCCCTCTGCTTTTCCCACCTTGAGCCGGGTAAATAGTTTTTGAACATTCAGGTAAAGAACCCGATAGCCGTGCATACACCCCTGATGCCCCAGAGCTGAGCTCAAAAAAGATTTTCCAAGGCCCGTCGGACCGGTGATTAAGATATTTTCCTTGCGATTGATATAACCGCAATCGGTAAAGCGAAGCATGAGGTTTTTGTCGAGCTTACGCGGATGATGGTAGTCGATTTCCTCGAATGTAGCCTGGTACCGGAACCGGGCATTTTGCATACTTCGCTCTATTTTCCGGTTTTCCCGGTCTTCCCATTCTGCCTGAACGAGCAGGCTGACCAGCTCGTCCTGCGTGAGTTTCTGATGTCCTTTGGTATCCACCAGCCCTTGAAAAGACTGGTGCATCCCGAAGAGTTTCATCTGGTTCATGCGTTTCAAAGTTGTTTCATTCATTATTTATGTATGGTTTAAATGAGTAAAAAATTAGCGGTAGCATTCTGGTCCCCGGGTGTTCTCGTGAAAGGGCAACTCGGGTTGTTCGGGTTCCGGCGGTGTGCTCTCCAGCCCGCTTCTGAGCACCCGGTCGATAAACCTGTAATTGTAGGTATCAAAGAGGATTCCCTTGCGGCAGGCAGCAATCAGACGATTCTTACCGGCTTTTTTTTCGAAGGATAATATCCCGGCACAACTCCGGTAAGTTTGCTCGGGGTAGGTCTTCATGTCTAAGACTTTCCGGATGTATTGTTCAACGGAAGTGTCCAGACGCTGTGCCCACCGGATGAAAAAATCCGGGGACCAGCCTGCAACAAACTGATGCTCGGAAGAAAGGTGTTCTTTCACTGTGGTATACCCAAAAGGCTTGGGATCACGGATGTGCATAGCAATTTGCTCCAGGTTATGGAATATGGTTACTATCCGGCTGGTGTAGCTGATCTTAACCTTCTCTCCGATAAAACGGTAGGGAGCACTGTAATAATGATGATCATCACTCAGCTGGACATGTCCGTTTTTCATAACCGTTATCCACCGGTACTTCCGGATCTCAAACCGTTCGGAGGGATTTGAGGTTGTCCGGAATGAGGACACGGGGAACCCCGCCAATATACTCCAACGCATTGCATACCACCTGGATAAAATCCTCTTTGGTCTGGCTGTGGATGGCTTCCACGTAAGTTTTCCGGCTATAGCCCAGGACGGCCAAAAACACCTCACAGGAAATGATCTCGCCGGTCGAACGGTCGACATAGCTCATATGCTGGCCGGTAAAATCCATGTATAATCTATCACCCGGAGCTGGGTCAAAATGCATGCTCCCGTCCTGTTTTTTCAAGTAAATACGGTAGTAATTGCAGAACTGGGTATATTGATATCCCTGTGGATTTGACGCCTTATATTCGTTCCACAATCCCCACAGGTTAACACCCTTGGAGCGAAGTTCCTCCTGGTAACCGGGAAGTAGATTTTGCAATGTCTTTTTCCGTTGATTATCCATTTGGTTCCGTTCAGAAAGGAACAATCGTTCGAGCTCTTCATCGCCCATTGCTAACAATTTCATTGGATCCCAGCCCTGTTCCTCCATCGGTTTGATGTATTCCTTGACTGTATTCTTCGAGGTTCCGACGATGTCGCTGATCGTCCTAAAGCCTGCTCCATTTTGTCTCAGGCGGATCATTTGCTTGATTGCACTCATACTTGTAGGTTTAGCTGTCATCTTGATTTGGTTAAAATTTGCGAGGCAAATCAAACCAATTTCAAACACTAGCCGGAGGGGTCAATATGCCGGAACGTCAGTTTAGTTATCTGACGGGGGTCAACATCCCAAAACAGTGGGTCAGCTTGAGCGAAAAGGTGGGTCAGCATAAAGTGAAATATACACTGAACCAGACTAATAAAAAGCTATCTTTGAATAACCGCTAAAAAGTAGCTTAAATGATCGATTTGAAGGATAATAAAAGTAGTGGGTCAACAACTTCGGCTCGAGGTGATCAATTTAAGCGGTTTTCCCAATAATGACTTATCTCTTTAAAATAAAACCAGGATGGCAATTGGGCATTTATTGTACAGCCGATATCATCTGCACGGGTGCTGGCATGGGCGTCCCGATATTCTGCATCTTTTTTGGTTTTTTAACCGGTTGGTTCATCGTTAAAAAGGTCAGCCAGGAAAATGGCGATTGGATGATAATCCTGAAGAGGACCCTAAAATATGCGGTGATCACTTCCCTGGTAACCTTTCTTATCATGCTGATCATCTGGGGAAGAACGATCGTGTTTCTGTTTGATCCCGGATATGATTATTCAAAATTCGGGCATCCGTTTATTCTCTACACCCCGAAAGCGAGTTTTATTGCCTGGCTGGTTCTTATGATCCTGATCTCGCCTTTTTTGCAATTGTTAACCACCATATTTTCAGGTTATATTACCTTGATCGGCCAGAAAAACCATCATGGGAACAGCTAACCACCCACACACCCACCAAACCCTTGCCAGGGACAAGTTTTAGAACCCTCCCAAGTATAATCCATTTTGGAGAGAAAGATTGGTCAGGATGAACGGTTGCTGTTGAAACATTCACTGGCTGGTTCAATCTATAGAATCTCACTATCTTTGTAAAAAAATAACGCTATGCCGCAAGTTTTCAGAGAATTTGGATTCGTTTTCTTCTTCTATTCAAATGAAGTACATGGTTGCTGAGTTAATGTTTACCGCCAGTAAAGCCTGGTTTGAGAACGGTATGGTTTGCGTGTTACTGAATGACAATAGAGAGGTCCGATTTCCGGCTTTCCTGAATAAGAAAATGAAAAATGCTTCCGTCGACCAGATAAGTGAAATCGAGATAATCTGTAAAGGCACAGGACTTCACTGGCCTCAGTTGGATGAAGACCTTTCTGTAACAGGAATTCCGGAAGGCCGTTTTTAAATGGGGTAATAGCCTTCGACTGGAGAACCGAACTAAACCAGGCTGGAGATTCCAGAATAACCTACCTCTCCACTTTTCAAAAATACTTGCCAAATACGGGCCAAAACCGTAAAACAAAAAACCTAAACCCTTGATAATCAGGAATTTCGGTTTTCGTTTCGAGGTCACAAGCGGTCGTATTTGACTGATTTCCAGTGTATTATAATGAATTTAGCTGAAATGACCCTCAACTTTTTACGGGATTTGAATTTCATTTAGAACCATCCAGTTTTATCCAGGTTTGGAAATTACGTGCCAACTACGTGCCAGAAATTTTTTACCAGCAAGTTACCAGTCCCCCTTGACAAATCAGAAATAATAGTTTATGCTTTAGTCAATTACATGATTGAAAGCCATGCCGACTATTAATTTGATGATCAGAAGCAACCAGCCGGGGAAACTTGTACCGGTTTACTTGTATATCCGAACAACCGACGTCCAATTCCGGGTCAAGACCGAGTTTTTGGTTAGACCGGAGTTTTGGAGTGAATCAAAACAGGAGATGAAACCCATGTTTTTTGACCTGATGGATTACACCCTGTCCCAGAGGGATGAGGTATCACAGGGATTAAAAGACATAAGAAACCTTGTTGAGCGCGAGATCGGTATGCTGCACGCCAAGGGAAAACCCATCAATCGGGAATGTGTCTCCGAGCTGGTTCGGAAATTTCATTGCAAAGAGAGCCCCAATGAAGAAACCTTGGCCCATTACATTAAGAGATATATTAAGGAAATCGAAAACGGCGACCGTCTTCATTATCAGAACAAACATCATCTCCTCACCCGATACGACGCCCTATCGGTAAAATCCTATAAGGGATTCCAAACACAGTGGAACCTATTCCGGGGGAAACGGAAAATCAATTTCAACGATATTAGTCTTGACCTCTACTACGATTTCGTGAAATTCTTCCTGAAAAAGGATTACAGTCCGAACACTATCGGGAAGGACATCAAGCACCTGAAAACTATTCTCAGGGCCGCCCAGGATGAAGGGCTGCATACCAACGAAATATACAAGCACAAAGAGTTCCGGGTCTTGCGCACCCCGGTTCAGAATATCTATCTGACTGAAGAGGAACTCAGGAGGTTGTATGATCTCCCATTGGAAGGAACCGATCAAAAAGTGAGGGACTTGTTCTTAATCGGTTGTTATACCGCACAACGGTTCAGTGATTACAGCCGTATCCATCCCGATATGATCAAAACCCTTTCTACCGGGGTTAAGGCTATCGAACTAATGCAGAAGAAGACCGATACGAAAGTTATCATCCCGATTCGACCGGAATTGGACGTTCTACTCCAACGTAATCACTATCGTTCACCCAAAGTTGCGGAGCAAACCGTTAATGACTACATCAAAGTGATAGCCCGAACCGCCAAAATCACAGAACCGGTCATAATGGAAAAGATACGGGGTGGGAAAAGGATCAGTGAAACCCTTCCCAAATGTGAATTCATTAAGACCCATACTGCCCGTCGCTCCGAGTGTACAAATATGTTCAAGGCTTCTATCCCCACCATAGAGATTATGAAAATTAGTGATCACCAGACCGAAAAGGAATTCCTCAAGTACATTCTCATCGATGAAGAGGAGACCGCTGAAAGATTGTCCGTACATCCATATTTTACGCAGCCGGTTTTGAGGATTGCCGATAAAGTCGCCGAGGAAATCGCCCGGATTGACTTTCATCAACTTTTAAATAACTTCTCACCAAACTAAGAGAAGTGACGAACCCGTAGACCTCAATGAAAATCCCCGATTAAACTCAAAGAAGAGATATTGACTGAAAAAACCGCCTGTCTCTTGGAAAAACAAATATTCGCTTGTATCTTTGTACCAATCATACCTGCCACGCTTCCCATCAGAACAGCGCACCCGGGCAGGTTTTCGATTTTATAGGAGCCTTGGAATTATTTGAGTTATCGAAGCCAAATGAAGTTCAGGAAAATTCCGGTCAGCATCGCAGATCAAATTACTCTTTTAAAGAGCCGGGGTTTGGTGTTTCACGATGAGGCTCTCGCACAGGCATTTCTTTCAACCGTAAGCTATTACAGGCTAAGAGCGTATACATATCCGTTTCAGGATAATGCCAATCCTGATCATCCATTCATCAAACCGGTTTCATTTGAGGAAATCATTGATCTGTACAAGTTTGATGATAAATTACGTCTATTAGTGTTCAATGCCCTGGGCCAAATTGAAATCGCAATACGAACTCAGATCATCTATCATTTTGCGCTGGGATATGGAAGTCACTGGCACCTAAGGCCGGAATTATATAGAAATCCAATGTGGTTCGCCAATCATTTGGATTCTTTGCAGAAGGAGATCGATCGTTCGAATGAAGCATTTATTGAGCACTACAAGGAAACTTACAAGGACCCGGCCGAACCTCCCTGTTGGATGAGTTTGGAGGTCAGCAGCTTCGGTTTGCTGTCTAAGATATTTCAAAATCTAAAAAAATGTGAGGAGAAAGTTTCCATCACCCGGTTCTTTGGACTCTCAGATATTACGATCCTTGAGAATTGGATGCTTTGTTTCAGTAATCTCCGTAATATTTGTGCGCATCACGGCAGGTTGTGGAACCGGAGATTGGTAGCCAAGCTGAAAATCCCGAATCATCCTGTTTACCCGTTCCTCATAAATAATCAGGTATACTCCAACAAGCTTTACGCCATTTTGTGCAGCTTATGCTATCTGCTGAAAATCATTCAACCGAACAATGATGTCAAGGATCAAGTTATTGGTTTGATGGGGACTTGCCCACTGGTGCACGAAAAAGAAATGGGGTTTCCGGCCGGTTGGAAAGAAGAATCCCTGTGGAAATAAGCCATAGCATTTCTTGATTTCCCAGAAGATTTTTTCGGAATTCAGCAGAACCTCTGTAATAGTATGAACAGGATGTAAAGTTCTTTTCAGTGATTATCTTTAGGGTGATTTTATCGAACAGCATAAACAACAGATCGAAAGTGTTTTAATAAGTGAATTTTGAAACCACCACAAAAAATCTGATATGACATAAAGAACTGATCTGACATAAATAAAATATTGCGTTTAACAGTCTTATTGCCGAAAACGACCGCCGGTTCAGGAAAGTGGGGAATGCAGTTGTTGTGGGTAAACCGAACATCCAAACCTCTGCATTCACCCACGCGTCCAAGGCAGGGACAAATTCCTGTAACCCATTTCGGCTCTGATGGATCATCCATAAAGACAATTTGGTGGTCTCAGAATTCTTCGTTACCTTTTAGGGATGAAAGAGTTGCCGTTCAAACCATCTGCACATAATTCGCCATGACCAGAGCAATCCTCACATCATTACTTTTCGTATGGGCTGTTAATGCTTTCAGTCAGACGAAAACAGACAAAACGGAATTCAATTTCGGTTTTGAGAAAACAACACCGGGACAAATACTACCAAATGGTTGGATTCAACGGGAAAGCAATAAGAATATGAAGGATTATAATATTACTAACGTAGAGACTGATAATTATCCGTCTCTACCCAGTGTTTTTTTTTGACAAATAAAGCATTAATCAACAACCAATTACACCCCATGCCACGAATAACCATCCTCACCCTATTGATGTTTTGCTCTATGAATTCATTCGGCCAAAACATCAGCGTCACCTTTACCGGAACCGGCGCTGCCACTCAGATCGACAGCGTTATCGCAACAAATCTCACCACCAACCAAAGTGTTACTTTACCCGGCAATGAAACCCTGATTCTCACCCCCATACCGGAGTCCCATACATTTCAGAGTTAACGGATTTGGGGATGGTTTATCCCAACCCGTTTTCTGGCAAGGCAACATTCATAGCTCATGTTCAAAATCCCCAAACGGCTTATTTGAAAGTCATAAACCAGGTTGGCCAGTTGGTGGCACAAACCAAATCTTTTATACAACCCGGAGAATACGAGTTTGCTCTTTCTGTAAGCACAGCAGGCATTTATTCGGTTACCATTACAACGGACGATGGAATTGCCAGCTATAAGGTCATCTGCACTGATGCAACCGGATCGGAAAACCACATTCAATACCTTGGGGCCGGATCAAACAATCTTCATCAACCTGGACTTAAAACCTCCCAAACCGGATACACACTGGGCTATAAATCAGGTGAAATAATTCTTTATAAGTGCTTTAGTGATATTTACACAACGATTATGACCGATTCCCTCATCTCTTCCAAGAATTATTTGGTTGAGTTCAGCGCATGTACAGATCCTGATGGAAAGAACTATCCCATTGTTAAAATCGGGTATCAGACTTGGATGGCCGAGAACCTGGCTTATCTGCCCTCGGTAAGTCCGATTACAGTTGGGTCAATTTTTACCCCCTACTTCTATGTATATGATTATTATGGCAGCAATACGGCGGAAGCTAAATCCCTTCCAAAGTATACCACATATGGAGTACTTTACAACTGGCTGGCTGCTATGGACGGGGATTCCAGTAGCACAGCAGTTCCCAGCGGGGTTCAAGGGATATGCCCATCCGGATGGCATTTGCCCAGTGATGATGAGTGGACCAACCTGACCGATTACTTAGGTGCAACTGCCGGGGGTAAAATGAAGGAAACCGGAACCGGTCATTGGTTATCTCCCAACACAGGAGCCACCAATGCAAGCGGTTTCACGGCTCTTCCTGGAGGTTACAGCAACCCCTATTGGGATATGTGCCAATTTATCGACACCAGCGGTGTCTTTTGGTCATCTTCATGGGGAGGTTTGGGAGCCTATTGTCGTTTCATGGAAAGCTGCTCCGACGGAATAGCCACCTACTCTCAATCATCATCTATTCACACACATATATCGGGGTCTCGGTACGATGTGTAAAGGATGGGCCGACTAAACCAAGAGCGACCTTTAGTATTGATCCTCCGAGAGGCACCACTTCAACAATTTTCCAATTTGATGCATCCGGTTGTACTGACTTTGAAACAGCTACCGCCAATCTCGAGGTTCGCTGGGATTGGAATGGAGATAGTATTTGGGATACCGGATTTGATAAAGTAAAAACCATATCCCATCAATTTGCTTCCCCTGGCAGCTATACGGTCATTCTTCAGGTTAAAGATGCTGACGGATTGGTTGATAATGAAGCTAATACAATCTATGTTGGTGAAGGTCTTCTGACTGATACCCGGGATGGACGCGATTATGCTTACAAAGCCATTGGCACTCAAACCTGGATGATCGAAAACCTGGCCTATTTACCCGCGGTCAGCTCTTCTTCAACGGGATCCGCGACCTCTCCTTTGTATTATGTATATGGATATGAAGGGGAAAGTCCTAGTGATGCCAAGGCTACAATGAATTTTACGACGTATGGGGTATTGTACAATTGGGAAGCGGCAAAATCTGCGTGTCCATCGGGTTGGCATTTGCCATCAGAAGAAGATTGGAATATACTGACTGACTACCTAGGTATGAATGCCGGGGGTAAAATGAAAGAATCCGGGACCTGGCATTGGTCAAGACCAAATACAGGAGCCACAGACTCAAGTGGTTTTACCTCACTTCCGGGGGGATACAGGTTTAACACCGGAGGGTTCAAAAACCTCAACAACAATAATCACCTTTGGTCCTCTTCAACCAACGGGGAGTTGTATGCATGGTACCGAAGCTTGAGTTACGACTCAAATGGGATAGACCGGCGATCTGGCAGCCGCAATAACGGGCTTTCCGTCCGCTGTCTGCGGGATTGATTATGCACAGAGTCTGATTCAAGGCGGATAGGCACATTGTGTTAAACAACTGAATCAGTGAAATATAATCGAGATGGTGGAACTTATCCAACTTTCCTGGGCCAATCGAACGAGCGGTATGTTTGCGGAGGTTGAGCAACCAGACAGTCAAAAAGCACACTCATATAGCTTAAAAGAGGGATTTAAGCTCGGTTTTCAAAATTACGTGCCAACTGAGTGCCAAAACCCCCAAATCACAAAACCGATCTACTTGATTAACAGGTAGATCGGTTGAAGTTGTTGAGGTCACAAGCGGACTCGAACCGCTGTACACGGTTTTGCAGACCGTTGCCTGACCACTCGGCCATGTGACCAGTCATGCCTGCAAAAGTATATCAAATCTTTGATAATTCAAATAGGTCTTCTCTTCGGCGGCGCTATATGAACCGGGTGCCCGTAGTATAACTCAGCAGCCTCCATCAGCGTTTCGGACACAGTCGGATGAGGATGGATGCTCAATGCCATATCGCTGGCTCTGGCGGCCATCTCAATCCCTAAAACCGCCTCAGAGATCAGATCCCCCGCGTTCTTGCCTACGATCCCCGCACCCAGAATCCGCTCGGTTCCCTCTTCAATGATCAGCTTGGTGAGCCCCACGGGTTCGCCCATCGCCACGGCTCGACCGGAAGCGGCCCACGGAAACTTCACAATGCGGAAGGATATATTCTTTTCCTTGCACTCCTGCTCGGATAACCCGGCAACGGCAATCTCAGGATCGGTATATACCACAGCCGGTATGGCGCGGGCATCAAAGGCCGACTTCTGACCGGCAATCACCTCTGCCGCAATCCGGCCCTGATAGCTGGCTTTGTGCGCCAGCAACATCCCCCCGCTCACATCGCCAATGGCAAAGATGTTCTTTACATTCGTCCGGCCCTGCTCATCTGCCTTGATAAATCCCCGCTCATCAACCTCTATCCCAGCCTTTTCCAAATCCAATCCCTCCGTATTCGGCCTCATCCCCACCGATACCAGCACCGCATCAAACTCCTTCTTCACGTCCTTAACATCCTTAACGTCCTCACGATTCACCCGCTCAAGCGTCACGACCACCTTCCCCTCACTCTCCTCCAGCGCGGTTACCTTCGTTTCAAACCAAGCCTCGGCAAACAGTTCCTTATTTTGCCTTAAGTAGATCCCTACGAGTTCCGGATCCATCGTGGGCATGATGGTTGGCGTAACCTCCACCAGCGATACCTCCGAACCCAATGCCTTATATATGGTAGCCGATTCCATCCCGATATAACCGCCGCCCAGCACCAGCAGCCTCTTCGGTATCGACTTCAGCTCCAGCGCAATCTCCGCATTCATAATCCGATCCGTAAACTCCTTGATAAAAGGCAACTTGACCGGCACCGCACCGGTAGCGATGATCAGGTGTTCAAACTTGAGCTGGAGGTTGTGGTTGTTATGATTGTTGTGATCGTTAAGATCGCTCTGACCAGTCTTTTCGATCTTATCGTTCTTTTCTATCTTTTCGATTCCCAGAGTTGTTGGATCGACAAACCTCGCCCACCCCTGAATGTAATTGATCTTACGCGTTTTGGTCAGCTGTCCCAACCCACCTGTCAACCGTTCTACCACGCTTTCTTTCCAGTTCTTAACTTTCTCACGGTCTATCTTCGGTTCCTGGAATGTAAGTCCCCATTCGCCCGCCCTCATGGCCTCCTCTTTTACTTTAGCCAGATGAAGGAGCGCTTTGGTGGGAATGCAGCCCCGGTATAAACAAACCCCTCCCGGATTGGCCTGGGGATCGATCAGGGTTACCTGCATGCCGAGATCTGCTGCCATGAATGCCGCGCGGTAACCGCCCGGACCCGCCCCAATAATCACTACCTGATGTTGTTCCATTATAGCCACGTTAAAAAAGGTTGTTCCAGAACTTTGCACATCCACACCAGGAAACGGGCACCGTCGGCACCGTCGATCAGCCGGTGATCATAACTCAGCGATAGCGGCAGCAGGGTCCGCGGCACAAATTCGCCATCCAGGTAAACCGGTTCGATGGCGGATTTTGACACTCCCAGTATAGCCACCTGATTCGGATAAACTATTGGAGTAAAGGATGTTCCGCCAATACCGCCGAGATTCGAGATCGTAAAGTTCCCGCCCTGCATCTCTTCGCTGGTAAGCTTGCGGTTACGTGCCCGCCCGGCAATTCCGTTGAGCTCAACAGACAGCTCGGTCAGACTCTTCTTATCCACATCCTGCACCACCGGTACCAGAAGTCCCTGTTCAGTATCCACCGCAATGCCGATATTTATATAGTTTTTGAATACGATCTGCTTATTCTTCATATCCACGCTGGCATTGAATTTCGGGAACTGCCGGAGCGCCATGGCTGATAGTTTCAAAAGGATAGCTGTCATCGTAAGCTTGCCGCCTGCCTTTTCCACCACCGCTTTGCTCATCAGCCGGAATTTCTCCAACTCGGTGATATCGGCCTTCTCAAACTGCACCACCTGCGGAATGGTCTGCCAGGAATTCACGGTGCTCTCCGCAGTAATCGTGCGAATTCTGCTCATCGGTTGGTAATCCACCGGCCCCCATTTCGAGAAGTCGGGCACCTCGGCATATCCGGCAAATTGGGTCGATTTCGGCGA